>ERZ826220.799-NODE-799-length-35224-cov-21.669055_pt1 | contig 35224 bp, 33 predicted proteins | sample MGYA00519927_ERZ826220 | MGnify/ENA primary metagenome ERZ826220 (study PRJEB31778, sample SAMEA3449225) | human gut metagenome | biome: human gut; feature: human-associated habitat; material: faeces | place: United Kingdom | collected 2010/2012 ... | reverse complement strand
CAATCTGCACAGGCTCGGTCAAGCACCTTCCAGTAGAGGCATTAGACAAGATTTGCGACGTGCTGGACTGCCAGCCCGCCGATCTCATGGAGTTCGTGAAAGGCGCGGAATGACGGGGCTATATTTCGGGAGAGGCCAAACATGAAGCCGCTTTTGCAAAAAGGTGTGGGCAGCTCTCTCGCGAAATGACAGCTTTTATCCAAAAGGCGGAAGTTCTTGGCTGTGCGCGGCAGACTGCACGATTTGCCGTCCCACGGCAGAAAACGAAAAAAGGCGGAAGCCGCTCTTTTCAGAACGGCTTCCGCCTCAGTTTATTTCCAGTCTTTCAATAAATCATCCAACGCCAGATCGAGAGCCGTTTTCAGGCTCTTTTCCATGAAAGACATGATCTCTGCTTCCAGCACAGACTTGTCTTTCTTTTTCTTCTTTTTCTCGGACGCGCTCACTTTCTCTTCACCTCACTCGTAAAATCAAAGGTGAAGCTGTTATCCTCCGCCTCCTGACGGGCGTAGTAAGCACGCGCGATTGCTCGATGCACGTCTGCCAAACGCCATGCGGCAAGGGTAGCTGCGGACGGTTCGCCGCATTGTCTGCGCAACGAATCCTAATTGCGGCTCATCATGTCAAAAATCTCTAATTTGCTATAGCTCATTATAATTTTCTCCTTCAAAAATTTTCTTTAATCTATATAAAATTTGTTTCATCTGAATTTACGTCTTTTGCTACTGCAAAATTTCAGACAGGGTAATTGTGCTTGCAGTCTCATTGATCTCATAGCTGCGCCAGTTGTCGGCTTTTGGAATTTGCGTATTCAAAACGGGCCGATACGCCCGAATGTATTCTCCTTCCTTTTCTCCGATCTCTTCCTCAATCAAATCGGCTGTCAGCTCGACTGCATCATACAGCACATCAAAAGAAACGCTGTGACCGTGCCGCTTCGCCTCGTCCAGTATGCGGTATTTGCGTTCGCTCCCTGTCTTGATGCCGACATAGTGCTACGCCAGACGGCGGAGCATATTTTTACTCTTTCCGATGTAAACAATGTGATCGTCAATGCTGATCTTGTAAATGCCCGAATGCTCAAACTACTTTGCCAGACCTCGGCGTTTCAGCATGTCATAAACGCGGTCTTCATAAGCTTTCGCGGTGCGATGCTTCATGATTATCCTCCTTTGAAATGGTAGTAAAGTATTTGAAAAGCCCTGTTTTCTCAACTTCCATAAATATTATAACAAATTTTTGGTGGAAAATCAAAACCGAGTGCCTTTTGCTTAGCTTTTTCAACTTTTGCACACGCTTCATCAATGGCAAATAAGTCCCGTTTCCTTGGAAGCCCATTTTATCTATTTTAGCATTTCGCTACTTTTTGCACGAATGCCGCTGTTGCGGCTTCGTAGCAAAAATAGCGAATGCTATATTCGTGGTAGAAAAGAGATACTTTTTCCTCAATAATAATTTTCCTATTTATTAGAAAGGAAAAAGTATCTCTTTTCATTATTATAGCTCAGTCCACCAAGCACCAGCCGCAAGTTCCTGACCTAATGTTCTGAAAAAATTCTCGCCCACCTTCTCGGAAACTTTTCTTTTTGTAATGTTTTCATACTCATGTTCAAGGACGTTTTTTGCACTGACCACGGTTGATACAGACACATTCAGTTCTCTCGCAATCATGCGGTTCGTTACAACGCGCAGATCATTGTCGGCAATCCAGATGAACACTTTCAGGACATTGGCAAAGGCAACTGCCTCGGAAGAATAGTCGCGGTGAATCACCGACCGCACCCACAGGCGCGGCAATCTAACTTCTGTTGCTTTTGGAATGACGGTCAGGGTAAGTGTCCTGCCTCGGCTCTTTTGTGTGATAAATTGATTTTTGCTTAGTTCTTCGATGGCTGCTCTCAGAGCGTTTCTGTTTCGACTTTGACAGGTTACACCTAAGTATCTGCAAATGTCAGTATAGTTTCCTGAAAAGGAGCCTCCCTGTTCGGCAATCATCGCCAGCACATTAAACTGTGCTTTTGGAAGAGGGAGCCACTCTCTGTAAAAAATCACTTCATCCATAGCACTTCTCAGCTGTTCAGATAGGCTTCCATCAGTTCATCATCGGACATGGCACTCAGTTCGGCAGACAGGGGATCTTCTGCAAAGCCAGCCGCTTCATAGAAGTCAGAGAGGATCGCAAAAAGCGTTTCCCGCTGGGTCATCTCTAATTCCTGCATCATCTCGTTCAGCTCGGCAATTCTTTCTTCTCTCTTGGTAGCAGTCATTTTTATTTCCTCCATTTCTAAATTAAGCGTACTTCTTGACTTTATATTCCTTGGTGTCAGGAGCTTTGACGGGCAGCACAGTCAGCTTGCCATCCTTAAACGAAAGCGTTTTCTTATAATCGGGGAACTGCTCAACAAACCAGTCGGAAACGTACTTGTAGGGGCTTGCAACAGTGGCCGAAAGTGCTTTCACGCTCGCAAAAACTTCCATCAGTTCATCCGCGTTCTCATAAACGGCAATGTGCTTTTCCATATTGGCGTAAGTCAGCCGCTTGTTTTTGTTGGGGGTCTTAGTCTCACGACCGGACTTGACCACGACGGTCAGCGAAGGAAAGTCCTTCATAATGTTCTTAACCAGTTTGTTTTGGGCAGTACCATACTCCTGAGAGGCAGCATAAAACTTGTAGTTCATCACCAGAGTGTTGTTCTCGAAATCAATCTCGTAACCGTTCTTAGCCATTTTTCAAAATTCCTTTCTTAATTCAAATTCGTATCTATTGGCGGATTAAGAGTTTGCGGCGGTAGTAAGCGCAAACATATCATTCTCTGCGGCCTTCTTTGCGGCCAGTTCCTCGAAGAAGTCCATATAATCATTGATATCGGAATACTTCGTCTTGAACCATGCCAGAACTGCGCGGTAGGGGTTAGCCTTGACCTTAGAGAGGTTGATCTGCTTCTTGAACTCAGCCATGACGGTCTCGGCATCGTCCTGCTCGCGGATAAAAGCGGCCATGTTTTCGTAGGTCATGTTCTTGGTGATGTTCAGCTTGTTGGGGTTCTTCTTGATGGTTTTGGTCACCATCTTAGCCTCGGGGAACATGGCCTTGTATTCACGCCAGAGCTTGAATTCGTCAGTGCCAAAGATGGAAGCATTTTTCTGGAAAGCCTTAGTAACCTGAGCGCTCTTCTCGTTGATGTAACGGATGGTGTTCTTGTTGGTAGTCATAGTAGTGATCTCCTTTTAATCATTTATTGTCGGGGTTTTGTGTTCCCCTGTTCTTTATGCTTTTATTATAGCGATTTTTTATTTTGCACTTGGCACATAACCGTGCCAGTGATATAATGGGAAACAGAAAAAATGCAGCCCTTTTTCATGGCTGCAAAATGGAGGGATGAAGCAATCAGGCAAGCGGGGGTTAAAGAGGTTTAGAGGTCAGCCGCCGCAGAACACAATCGTTGCTATTGGACACCTTGAAGTTGATAATTTATACTGCAAAGTTTTCAAAAGTAGCAAAAAGTTGATGCCGTAGCCCGTTTTAGGCGGATTGAGTGCGAATAACGCCGAATGAAAAGGTTACACATTTCAGAGTTGCACATTTGATGGATTTCACACACGGTACAGAAGAGAAGTTGCACACAAAGTTACACACATTGAGGGACGGAACGCAAAAAGGGGGAAGCCGATCTCTCAGCTTCCCCCTTAAAAATCTCTTGATTTTTCAGTGTCTTCGGCTTACTTGAAATATCTTTCAAGCAGACCCTTGAGCGCCTTGCCGTGACGGGCCTCGTCGCGGGCCATCTCGTGGACGGTGTCGTGGATGGCGTCGAGGCCGTTCTTCTTCGCGCACAGGGCGAGGTCAAACTTGCCGGCGGTGGCGCCGAACTCGCAGTCGACGCGCCACTTGAGGTTGTCCTTCGTGGTCGCCTTCATGTTGGGCTCAAGGTCGGAGCCGAGCATCTCGGCGAACTTCGCGGCGTGCTCCGCCTCTTCATAGGCGGCCTTCTCCCAGTACAGGCCGATCTCGGGATAGCCCTCGCGGTGCGCGACGCGCGCCATGCAGAGGTACATGCCGACTTCGCTGCACTCGCCGTTGAAGTTGGCCATCAGCTGGTCAAAGATATACTTCTTGTCCTCTTCGGAGATGTCAGGGTTGTTCTTCACGGTCTTGCCGTAAACGCCGAACTCGTGCTCGGCAGCGAGCTTGAGCTCACCCTTGACCTCTTCGAACATGTTGCTCTTGGCGTGGCACACGGGGCACTCCGCAGGAGCCTCGGGGCCTTCATAGATATAACCGCAAACCTTGCAAAGCCACTTTTTCATAATTGCTACCTCCATAAAGTTTATCTTGAAATGTGAATTGTTTTGCTTGCCTTTCACTGGCGTTAGTCTACCACACTTTACCGGCTTTATAGAAGTTGCAAATGCAACATTTTGATGAATTTTTTATGAATTGCGCTCCATGGCCTTCAGGATGCGAGGCGCGAGGATCACACTCACGACGATCTTGAGGCAGTCGCCGGGAAGATAGGGCAGCATGTAGGCCGTGGCGAGCGTCATCCCGCTCACGTTGCCGCCCTTGTAGACGTTGACGATCAGCGCGATATAGGGAAGGCCCACAAGGTACAGCACCGCAAGACCGGCAAAGCACGCAAGCAGCAGGCGCGGCACGGAACGGTCCTTTTCCGCGATCTTGCCGATGACCCACGCCGTCGGGATCAGGCCCAGCAGGAAACCGAACGTGGGGTTAAAGATGTAGCCAAAGCCGCCGCCAGCCGCGAAAATAGGCACGCCGACAAGGCCGAGTACCACGTAGAGAAGCTGCGACAGCGCGCCGAGCTTCGCGCCCAGAAGCAGGCCGGCCATCGCCGTGAAGAAGAACTGCAGCGTGATCGTCGCCTGGAAAAGCTGGAAGTGCAGGAACGCGCCGATAGCCGTCAGCGCGGCGAACAGCGCGCAGTAGATCAGGTCTCTTGTTTTGATGTTTTTCATGGTGATTCTCCCTTTTCTCAAAAAAACTGGGCTCATCATAACATGACGCCCGCCTATTGTCAACCTATAAATTTCATAAAGGTTTACAAGTTTGCAATTTTTCTTGCACAAGATCAAAATCGCAGCGCCTACGGCGCTGCACGAATAAAGGGGGGCCATTCTCTTTCCGCGGAAAGAGAATGGCCCCCCTTACACCCCCCAAGAGAAAGGGATTAGATTGGCAGTCTCGGACTTGAATGACTCCTATGCCTCCGGAATGGGAATGCCTGCGCGCGGCGGAGCCGCGTTTAGCGTTGCTATATGATTTACCTCTGCTCCTACTATCCGCTGTTGCGCAGCCGTTGGCGGCTTTGCCGCCTTACAGATGCGGTACACCCCTTGCGGGTGCCGCTCTGCCCATCTTGTAGAAGTACAGACTAATTTCCGTCTACCAGAGTGCTAATCAATGCGGCGAGCGCAGCAAAGCCGCATCCTGCACGCAGTCTGCCGCCGGACTACCGTCACACGCGCCTCACGATAGTAAGGCGCGGTTGCTGTCGGTAACGAATCGCAGGGATTCATGGCGAAGCCATGTACACCGCACCTGATTCCGCAGGCCGAGCAGCTCTTCAAGCCCCAGACCTGCAATGTCGGGGGTCGAGGGGGACTCCCCTCGCGTTCTCTTGGGGGTTTAAGGGGGCCATTCTCTCACGTGAGAGAATGGCCCCCTTTGCCGCGTCCCCACACGGTGTGGGGACAGAAGCAGCCCCCCGCGCTGCCTTCAATACTTCTTATTGTAGTACCAATAAGTCCCACAAAAAATAAGCGACTGCGCGCAGGTCACAAGACACAACACCTGCCCGATGATTGGCTGCCTGAACACTAAAAGCGCCAGCAGTCCCGCCGCGAGTTCTGCGTAAACACAGATGAAAAACGTCATGCTGCGCGCCTTGTTCGCAACATACATCGTGCGCTCGTCCTTGAGCATCGCGTCATAATCCGCCGCCTTTTCCGGGTCGCGGCTCAGGCGGTGCACGCGCAGCAGCCGCACCGCGCCGCAGACAAAGAGGCCGCAGCCAAGGCCGCTGTAAAAATCGCCCATGTGCGCATCACCGAGCAGAAATCCGATGGCGAACATCACAAGCCCGATGACGGTCACCAGAATGCCGCACTTTTTCTGCTCCTGCAAATTCATGCCCTTCATAAACTTCGATTTCATGCCTCTTCCTCCTCAAAAACGAAAATATCCTCGATCCGCTCGCCAAAGAGCTGCGCGATGCTGTGCGCCAGCAGGATGGACGGGTTGTACTTCCCGTTCTCGAGCGAAATGATCGTCTGGCGCGAGACGCCGAGTTCCGCCGCCAACTGCTGCTGCGTCATGCCGCGCGCCTTTCTTCTCTCTTCAATGTGGTTTTTCATCGCTTCTCTCCGTTTTCCAAAGTCAAGTTTGCTTTACATCTGTGAGGATAGCACTGCGCGAGTGAAATGTCAAGTGTCTTTTATATTTTTTTGCATTGCTTTTGTTCCTGTGCTTTGCTACAATAAAGAATAAGAAAATTTTCGCAGGAGGATTCTTATCATGTCCGTCAAGATTGCACCGTCCATCCTCTCCGCCGACTTTGCCGAGCTCGGCGCCGGCGTCGAGGCCATTGCCACCGCCGACTACGTCCACTTTGACGTGATGGACGGCTGCTTCGTCCCCAATATCAGCATCGGTATCCCTGTGCTCCAGTCCATCCGCAAGCGCACGGCGCTGCCCATCGACGTGCACCTGATGATCGTGCAGCCCGAGCGCTATGTCGACCAGTTCTGCGACGCGGGCGCGGACCTCGTTACCTGTCATGTCGAGGCCGACACGCCAGAGAAGATCCACCTCGCGCTCGACAAAATTCACGCCAAGGGCAAAAAGGCCGGCGTCGTCTTGAAGCCCAACACCCGCGCTGAGGCCGTGCTGCCGTTTCTTGACAAGTGCGACATCGTGCTCGTGATGACTGTCGAGCCCGGCTTTGGCGGGCAGAAGTTCATGGCCGATATGATGCCGAAAGTTTCCGCCATCCGCCGCTACATCGACGAGAGAAACCTTGACTGCGAGCTCGAGGTCGACGGTGGCGTCGACGCCGTGACGTGCAAAACCTGCATCGAGGCGGGCGCAAACGTGCTCGTCGCGGGCTCCGCCGTCTACAAGGCCGCGGATATCCCCGCCAAGATCAAAGAGCTGAGAGGTTAAGTCCATGGAATACTTTCCCGCGGCGCTCGAAAAGCTCGTTGAGCAGTTCGCGCGCCTGCCCGGCATCGGCAGCAAGAGCGCACAGCGGCTCGCGTTTTTCGTGCTGAGCCTGCCCGAAGAGGAGGCCAAGGCCTTTGCCGATGCCATCGTCGACGCCAAGCGCACCGTCACGTTCTGCCCCGTCTGCCGCAATCTGACGGACGGCGGCCTCTGCCCCATCTGCTCGTCGCCGAAGCGTGATGAGCATGTCATCTGCGTCGTCGCCGACCCGCGCGACGTCGTCGCCATCGAGCGCGCGCGCGAATACAACGGCCGCTACCACGTGATGCACGGCGTCATCTCGCCGATGAACCATGTGGGGCCTGACGATCTGGAGATTAAGCCGCTGCTCGACCGCGTGGCGCAGGGGAACATCGAAGAGGTCATCATGGCCACGAACCCCGACACTGAGGGTGAGGCGACGGCGATGTACCTTGCCCGCCTGCTGCGGCCGTTCGGCGTGCGCGTCACGCGCCTTGCCTACGGCATCCCCGTCGGCGGCCACCTCGAATTCGCCGACGACGCGACGCTGATGCGGGCTTTAGAAGGACGTCGCGACATATAAAAAGCAAAAAAGGAAGGCGAGTCCAAATGGACTCGCCTTCCTTTTGATTTCTTTACATCATTTTCACCGTGTAGTACACCGCGAGGAGGAATGTGCCGATCGCCAGCACCCAGAGGCCGTAGTAGGCGATGCTGCTGACGGCGAGCGCCGCCACGATGGCCAGTGCGCACACGGCGAGCACAGCGTAAATGAGCTTATAGTCGCCGTCCTGCGACACGATACGAAGATCGCCGAGCTTTTTAAGCTTGCCGTCGTTCTTGCCCGCCTTGAAAACAGCGACACCAAGCACCGCGACCACGCAGATCGCGAGGATGCTGCATCCGGTGACGATGCCGCCCCACGTGTCGCTCCCGCTGCCGCGGTGGATGAGGTACATCGCCATCAGCGACGCCGTCAGGCCCACGGCCTGCACGGAAAACTCACGCGGATAGAGCAGGAACACGATGCCGATGAGCATCACGACCGGCACGATCACGCACATCATCGCCGTGCCCTGCGGGTAGACCTTGAGCATCAGGATCGACGACACGGCGAAGAAAAAGCCGATGCATAAGAGCCACGGCGCGGCGGGCGCGAAGCGCGTCCACTTTTTGCGCATCAGCCAGACGACAAGGCCCGCGCCGAACAGCGCGCAGCCGATGTAGTCGATGACCTGAAGCACAGTCATCATCGTGAGCACCTGACCGACGCCGCCTTTGACATAGTAGTTGTTCACCATCAAAAGATAAAATTCAGCAATGACACCGGCCATGAGCACCGTGATCGCACGGTTAACGTTGCGATTGCTTCTGGCCATGCGTTCTGCCCGCTTATCGTTGTTTTTTGCCATCTATCCGAGCCTCCAAAAAAGGTTGTCGTTTTGTAAGCGCCTGCATCAGGCGGAAACATTACATCATAGTATAATAGCAGAACTTCCCCCGTTTGGCAAGGGAAAATTCTTATTCTTATGCCAGATCCTCCCTTTTTGCACCGCGCTTGCTTTTCTTTTGCGCAGGCTTTATAATGTTTCGCATGCAAAAAAAGGAGGTTTTCCCCCATGTCCAACGTTTCGATCAAGCTGCTGCGCGAGGGCGCAAAGCTCCCCACGCGCGGCTCCGCTTTCGCCGCCGGCTATGACCTTTACGCCTGCCTGGACGGCGACAAAGAGCTCATCATCCCGCCGCACGCGACGGCTATGCTGCCGACCGGTCTTTCCTTTGCCCTGCCGGATGGCACGTTCGGCGCAGTTGTCGCCAGAAGCGGCTTAGCTTCCAAGCAAGGCCTCCGTCCGGCAAACTGCCTCGGCGTCATCGACAGTGACTACCGCGGCGAATGCTTCGTCGCCCTGCACAACGACAGCAACGAAGAGCGCACCGTGCGCCACGGTGACCGCGTCGCCCAGCTCGTGCTGTTGCCGTTTCTGCCGATGGAATTTGAGCAGGTCGACACCCTTCCCGAGACCGTGCGCGGCGAGGGCGGCTTTGGCAGCACGGGGCGCTGACTCAGAGCACGAACGCCCCGTCCACCGCGAGCACCTGGCCCGTGACGAACGACGCCTTGTCAGACGCGAGATACGCGACCGCCGCGGCGATGTCCTCGGGCTTGCCGAGGCGGCCGAGCGGCGTTTGCTCGGCAAGGTCCTTGAGCGTTTCCTCGCCCAGTACCTTGACCATATCGGTCTCGATGACGCCGGGGGCAACGCAGTTGACGCGGATGCCGCTCGGCGCCAGCTCCATCGCGAGCGAGCGAGTCAGGCCAATGAGCGCGTGCTTCGTGCAGGAATACGTCACCTCGCACGATGCGCCGTGCTGGCCCCAGATCGACGAAATGTTCACGATGCAGCCGCTCTTTTCGTGCAGCATGTTCGGCAGCACCGCCTGAATGGTGTTGCGCGCACCGTTTAAGTTCACGCCGAAGTAGCGCTCCCACATCTCGTCCGTCACATTCTGAAAGAGCGCCTGACCGGCGACGCCCGCGTTGTTCACGAGCAGCGTGATCTTACCGAGCTCGCGCTCGCACTGCGCGACCATGGCGTTCACCTCGCTGCGCTTTGACACGTCCGCCTGCACGGCGATGGCCTCGCGGCCTTCGGCGCGCAGCAGCGCGACAAGCTCGTCGGCCTTGTCCTTTCGTTCATAGTAATTGATGCACACGGCATAGCCATCCCGCGCGAGCTCCGCCGCGACCGCGCGGCCGATGCCGCGGGATGAGCCTGTGACCAATGCGACCTTTTTCATGTGTTTGCCTCCGTCTGTTGTCAAGGATCTGTTTCATTATAATTTACATAACGCAAAAATGCAAGCACCGCCGTCTTTTGGGGCAGCGGTGCTTTTTTCCATGCGCTCAGAGAAGAGGCGCGATGTAATTGGTCCACAGGGCGCTCAGCGGCATCACGAGCACCATCGCCGGGATCATGTCCGCCACGGGGAAGTCCTGCATCTTGGCGATGCGGCAGCCCGTTGCGATGAGCAGAAAGCCTCCGCAGGCCTTGAAGTCGCCGATCATCGTCGGCGTCGTGAGCGGATAGATCGCCTTGGCGGCGAAAAACAGCGCAAAAAACACCGCCGCCTGCGGCACCGCCACGAGCGATGTCACCGCGCCCAAATTGCAGGCAAAGACCATCGCCGTGAAAAAGTCCAAAATCGACTTGCTCAAAAGCACCGTCGCGTTTCCCGTCATACCCGCGTCAAGGCAGCCGTAAATGCCCGTGCCGCTCGAGCAGAAGAGCACGATGGCCGTCACCAGAAGCGAGAGGTATTCCTCGCGCGGAAGGCCGTCCTCGTCGTCCCCGTTTCTCTCGCCGAGGAGCTTGCCGATGGGCTTTTCCATCAGTTCGCCGCCGCGGCTGATCCACTCGCCCAGATGACACGCAAGGCCGAGCGCCGTACCCGCCACGACGGCCAGGATCACCGCGGGCATGTTCTGCATCAGCGGCACTGAGCTGATGCCCATGCCGATGGCGCACACGCCGAACACCTTGTTAAGCTCTGTGGTAAAGCGGGTGGAGAGTTTTTTGCTGAACACCGTTCCCAGAACGCCGCCCAGCGCCACCGCCAGCACGTTGACGATCACACCGATCATTTTTCTTTCCTCCTGACACACAAACATAAAAAGCCGCCGAACCGGGCTTTCCCCCGTTCGGCGGCGCTCTTGATCTTGTATTAAGATAACGCAAATTTTTTCGCCTGTAAAGATTTTTCCGCAGCTTTCCTCTGATCGTGGAAACATTTTCTCTTTTTCTGCGACTTGTATTTTAGAGGGTGCAGCAGAGATAGGCGCATTCCCCTCCGCCCTCTTGACCCCCATTTAAACATTTCGTATACTAAAAGCGAGCATTTCCCTTACTAAAGAGAGATGATAAGGAGACAGCCCATGAGTAACCTGCCAGGCAAAATCACGGATCCCCATCTTTCCGCGGAAGAACCGCTCACCTTCCGCCGTTGTCTCCGCTTCATTCTGCAAGCCCTGCTGCTGGCCTTCGGCTGCGCAGCCATCATCAGAATTATCGGAATTTTATCTCTTTTCTTTTAGCAAATCCCCCTGCCGCATCCGCGCCATCCTCTACGCTCACGCCGCTTGACCGGCAGTCAAGCGCTTCGTATACTATAAGCGAGCATTTTCCCCTACTTAAAGAGAGATAATAAGGAGAGAACACTATGAATTGGAAAGAGACCCTGAACCCGTATATGTCGACGGGAGAAGCAACATTTTACAGGCGTTTTCTGCACATTCTGAAGCACTTCCTCATCGTGATCGTGGGCGGCGCATTTTTCACCCGCATCGTATCCCATTCGTTTCTTTTTGACCATCTCTACAATCCGGATATCATCTGCGCTATTCTCTACGCCGCCTTCGTCCTCACCTGCATCCTGACCGGCAAAGGCAAACCCTCGTCACCCCAAGACGATTCCTCCGCCGAAAAATAATCATCGTGTTTTGCCCCGCGCTATCAATCGGCGCAGCACTCATCATCATTAGAACTGCACCCCATCGCGAATTGCCCGACAGGGCAAGAGCGCCCCGCAGTCTCAATCGACGCAGCATCCATCGTCATCAGTCCCGCACTCCATCGCGCATTGCCGCTCCGCGGCAACAGCGCTGCGCACCACCAATCGACGCAGGCGCTCTTACCCACTCCGTTCCCCTCGGCGCTTTTGCGCCGTAAAATGCTTTTGCTGCGCAAAAGCATTTGCACAGGGGCAATTCACTTGCCCCTGTGCTTTTTAATGTCCTACAGGTTCCAAAAAAGGGAGACACACCACACGGTGTGTCTCCCTTTTTTGGAGCAGGGTACGGGAGTCGAACCCGCCTTAACGGCTTGGGAAGCCGCTGTAATACCGATATACCAACCCTGCGAACAGATGGAGTATATCATATTCTTCGTGTCATTTCAAGGCGAAATATTCATGTTGTCGCTGATTCTTTCATATTCTTTGCCAAACGAAGAAAGGAGCTCCGCCATGAAACGAATGTTCCCGATGATCCTGCTGTTCGCGCTGCTTTTGTGCGTGCCCGTGCGCGCCGACGAGCTCACGCTCGACGCCCCCTCCGCTCTCTTGATGGAAAAGCAGACCGGCACGGTGCTCTTTGCCAAGGATGAACACACGCCGCGCGAGCCCGCGAGCGTGACGAAGGTGATGACACTGCTGCTCACGATGGAGGCCATCGACTCCGGCGCACTCTCGTATGACGATACCGTCACAGGCAGCGCGCACGCCGCATCAATGGGCGGCAGCCAGATCTGGCTCAAAGAGGGCGAGCAGATGCGCGTCGAAGACCTCATCAAGGCCGTGTGCGTCGTCTCCGGCAACGACGCGGCCGTCGCGCTCGGCGAGCACCTGGCAGGCAGCGAGGAGGCTTTCGTCGCGCGCATGAACGAGCGAGCCAAAGAGCTCGGCATGAACGACACACACTTTGTCAACTGCACGGGGCTGCCCGCGGAGGGGCATGTCACCTCGGCCTACGACATCGCGCTCATGTCGCGCGAGCTCATTTGGCGCCACCCCGACATCCGCCGCTTTACGACGATCTGGATGGACTCGCTGCGCGGCGGGGCGTCCATGCTCGTCAACACCAACAAGCTCGTGCGCTTTTACCCCGGCGCGACGGGACTCAAGACCGGCTCGACCGATTCGGCCAAATACTGCATCAGCGCGACCGCGGAGAAGGACGGCATGGAGCTCATTGCGGTCACCCTGGGCGGCAGCACGAGCGACAAGCGCTTTTCCGATGCCAAAGCGCTTTTGAATTACGGCTTTGCGGCGTATTCGCTCGTCACCATCACCCCCGAATCGCCGCTGCCCGCCTTGCCCGTGACGCTCGGCACGCAGAAGACGGTGCAGAGCGTTCTGACGAGCGAAAACGCCCTGCTTCTCGAAAAGAGCCGCGCAAACGGCCTGACGCAGGCCGTCTCGCTGCCCGAGAGCATTGATGCGCCCGTCGAGGAGGGCAAGCCGCTCGGCACGCTCGACATTTTCGACGCAAACGGCACACCGGTCGCATCGCTTCCGCTGCTCGCGGGCGAGAGCATACCGCACCTCACGTGGGGCGAGCTTTTCTGCCGCCTGCTCAAGCTCGCCTACTGCGGTGTATAAGTTCTCTCTGTTTTCCACAAAAATCGTTCCGAAATTCTTCCGTTTTACGATCATGCGTATAATTTTTAGCCATTTTTCGGCAAAACATGCTTTTTTTGCTTGACAGAATCGGAAAAAGGTGTATACTGCAAGCAATTTCATAAGTCTTGATAGAGGCGCGGCTGACATGAGTAGCCCCCGACAAAACGGCAGGAGACCGTGGGGTGCGAAAGGGGACACCGCCGAAGGGTCGATAAAATCCCTGTTTTGTCGATACTTGGGTCGTCGGGAAATACCCGGCGGACTGTCGTCCGGAAGGACGGAGTGCTGTCATGATCGACGCGATCAGGAGCTTTGATGTGTTTCACATCGGTTGTTTGATGTTTTTGTGTTAAGTCATGATGGAAATCATGGCTTAATTTTTTTGCTCTGTGTTTGCGGCACAGGAAAGGAGAAACATCATGCAATTTGTCGGAACCTTCTGGGCGCTCGTGCCCCCCATCATCGCCATCACGCTGGCGCTGATCACCAAGGAGGCGTACTCGTCTCTCTTTATCGGCGTCGTGATCGGCGCGCTCTTCGCCTGCGACTTTGCCCCCGTCGCCACGATCGACATGATCGTCAACGACGGTATCATCGCCGCGATCGCGGACAACGCGGGCATCTTTCTCTTCCTTGTCCTGCTCGGCATCATCGTGGCGCTTGTCAACTTAGCAGGCGGCAGCGCGGCCTTTGGCCGCTGGGCGGAAAAGAACATCCACACCCGCGTGGGCGCGCAGCTTGCGACGTTCATCCTCGGCATCCTCATTTTCATCGACGACTACTTCAACTGCCTGACCGTGGGCTCGGTCATGCGTCCGGTCACTGACCGCCACCAGATCTCTCGTCCCAAGCTCGCCTACCTCATCGACGCCACTGCCGCTCCCGTGTGCATGATCGCGCCGATCTCGTCCTGGGCGGCCGCCGTGTCCTCCACGGCCGAAGACCTCGACACCGGCATTTCCGGCATCCAGCTCTTCATCCGCGCCATTCCCTATAACTTCTATTCCCTTCTGACATTCGTCTTCATCATCACGCTCACGCTGCTCAAGTTCGACTACGGCCCGATGCGCGGCTTTGAAGAGCGCGCCCGCAATACGGGTGACCTCTCCGGCAGCGCCGGCAGCACCGAGGAGAACGCCAACCCCAAGGGCCGCGTCATCGACCTTGTCATTCCCGTCATTATGCTCATCATCCTCTGCACCATCGGCATGCTCTACGTCGGCGGCTTCTTCGGCGCTGACACGTCCGGCTGCACCGATTACGCCGGCGACTTCATCGGTGCGTTCGGCAACACGAACGCGTTCGTCGGCCTCCCCTGGGGCGGCATCATCGCGCTGGTGCTCACGGTCATCTACCTCGTCGCCCGCCGCGTCGTCGGCTTCCGCGAGGCTATGGGCTGCATCCCCAAGGGCTTCCAGGCCATGATCTCCCCGATCATCATCCTGACACTGGCCGTCTCCCTCAAGACCACGCTCAACGCGCTGGGTGCCGCAGACTATGTGCACGATCTGATGTACGCTGCCTCTGAGGGCCTTTACAATATGCTGCCCGCCGTCATCTTCCTCGTCGCGTGCGTGCTGGCCTTTGCCTCCGGCACGTCCTGGGGCACGTTCGGCATCCTGATCCCCATTGTCACAGCCATCTTCCCCAGCGACAGCGCGCTGCTCTACATCGGTATTTCCGCCTGCTGCGCGGGCGCCGTGTGCGGCGACCACTGCTCCCCCATCTCCGACACGACCATCATGTCCTCCGCCGGTGCGCAGGTGGAGCATGTCAACCACGTCGCCACGCAGCTGCCCTATGCCATCACGGTCGCGTGCCTGAGCTTTGTGTGCTTTGTGCTCGCGGGCTTTATCCAGAACTGGATCGTCTGCCTCGCCATCGGCGTCGTGCTGACGGTCGGCACGCTCTTCGCCATCCGCAATGTCGAGGCACAGAAGGCGCGCATCAAGGATTAACTTGCTCTCCACTCTCTTTTCTCTCATAGGAACGGGGCGAACCGGTCGGTTCGCTCCGTTCCCCTTATATTCTCCGCTTTGCAATCCCTAAAAAGCATGGTATACTGAGTATAACACTTAACTTCGGAGGACGTTTCCATGAGTATTGTCGTGATGGGCGCGGTGTTTGTCGATATCAAGGGCTACCCCATCTCTTCCTATATCCCTGGCGGACGCAACGCAGGCCGCGTCGTACAGGTGCACGGCGGCGTGAGCCGCAACATCGTCGAGGACATCGCGAACGTCGAGCTGCGGCCGACATTCGTGAGCCTTGTCGACGACACGAGCGCGGGCGCGGATGTTGTCAAAAAGCTCCAGAGCCACAAAGTCGACACGCGCTACATGCGCACCACGCCCGACGGCATGGGCACCTGGCTCGCCATCTTTGACAACACGGGCGATGTGACCGCGTCCATCTCCAAGCGCCCCGACCTGCACCCCATCGTCGACATTCTCGACGAGCAGGGCGATGAGATCTTTTCCCAGGCCGACAGCATCCTTCTGGAGATCGACATGGAAAAGGACATCGTCAAGCGCACGTTCGCGCTGGCGGAAAAATACCACAAGCCCGTTTACGCGGTCGTTTCCAACATGAGCATCGCCATCGAGCGGCGCGACTTTTTGCGCTCGGTACATTGCTTCATCTGCAACCAGCAGGAGGCGGGCATCCTGTTCTCTGAAAACTACGACAATTTCACCCCCGACGAGATGCTGCCCGTCCTGCGCGACAAGATCCGCGGCGCGCAGATCCGCCGCATGGTCGTCACGATGGGCGCGCAGGGTGCGGTGTTCGCGACGCTTGACGGTGAGGACGGCTACTGCCCCGCGAAGAAGGTCGATGTCAAGGACACGACCGGCGCGGGCGACGCGTTTTTCGCCGGCGCGGTCATCGGCCAGACCTACGGCAAAACGATGATGGAATCCTGCGAGATCGGCACGCGCCTTGCCGCGTCCGTCATCACGACGGGCGAAAACGTCTGCCCGCGCTACCTGCCGAGCGAATTCGGGCTGGATGTTTCCGCGCCAGACGACGCGCAGCTCGCGCTCGAGCCTTGATCCCGGCACCTATTAAATACAGTAAAAAGCGAGGGACGCTCACGCGTCCCTCGCTTTTTGTTCCTTTTTTCACTTTCCGCACAGCTGCGCGCGGTTCTCGTCCGCAAGGCGCAGCGCCGCGTCGCGGTCCACGCCGTAGGCAAAGCGGAACGCATACGGCTTTGTCATCGTGATTGCGCTCACCGTGCCATCTTTCAGGTAAAACGCAATGTCGCGGACGTCATAGTTTCCGTCGTCCTGCGGCGTCTGCGGCTGCCAGACGTAGGCGCGGTCGAAGTCATACGCAGGCTCACTGTAGCCGCTTTCGTCGCTGTAGCCGTCATAGAGCTCGGACTCGTCTGCCGCGATGCAGTAAAGCGCTTCCGGGTATTCCGTCAGCAGCGCTTTCTCGCTGTCGCCGACCTTGACGCCGCGCGGCGTTCCCACGCCCACAGCGCCGGTGCGCAGATAGCTGATGACCTCGCGTCCTGTTTCAGGGTAGTAATCCGTCCCGACGACGAGCTGCGCGTCCGCATCGTAATGGCGCGCAAAGTCATAGGGCAGCATCCCGTCGCTGTCGTAGGTCGTATTCTCCGTTTTCCCGTTCGGCTCGTAGTCCGCCCCAAGGCTCAGGAAACCATCCGGCAGCTCCAGCGTAAAGTTCGCGTCCGGCTGCGGCTCGATCGTCAGGTCTTTCTCCTGCATCAGGGGTTCGTCCGGTGCGCCGTCCGGCGTTTGCTGCTTTTCTCCGCAGCCTGACGCCAAAAGCGTCAGCGCCGCCAACAGTGCAACAAGCAACAGTCCGGTGTTTCTTTTCATGTTTTCTCCTTTTTCACGGCTCTCGGCCCTTATGCTTCCTTCAGCTTCTCTTCCAGCAGTTTGAAGGCTTCATCCGCGGCTTCCTCGCGAATCTCTGCGCGGGACTTTACGCCGAAGTCAAAGCGCTCGGCGATTGTCTCCTCGGCAGAGGAAAATCCGATAAACACCGTGCCGACGGGATTTCCCCGCTCGTCGCGGTCGGGTCCAGCGACGCCCGTGACGCTGACGGCGCAGTCCGCCGTCGTCGCCTTGCGTGCGCCCTCGGCCATTGCGCGGGCGACGGGCGCGGACACCGCGCCGTACTCTTCCAGCATGTCCGCCGGAACGCCGAGCACGCGGTGCTTGACAATATTCGTATAGCTCACGACGCCGCCCATGAACACGCCCGACGCGCCCGGCACATCCGTAATGCGCTTGGCGATGAGGCCGCCGGTGCAGCTCTCCGCCGCGGCGAAGGTCACACCGCGCGCCTTGAGCGCTTCATAGCAGCGCTGTTCGACTGTTTTTTCCGCCATAATAAGACTTCCTTTCAGAACTTGATGCGCACAAATTCGCGATTCGTCATCGCGCGGTCGATAAGGCCCTCGATATCAAGGACAGCCTCGGCCTCGCGGACCTCGTCGAGGTTCGGCTTCGTGCGCGGATGGCGCGGGGTGAAGACCGTGCAGCAGTCCTCGTAGGGTAAGATCGACGTATCGAACGTGCCGATCTTTCGCGACAGTCGCACGATCTCTTCCTTATCCATGCCGATGAGCGGGCGCAGGACGGGCAGGTCGACGACGTCCTCGGTGACGCGCAGGGCCTCCATCGTCTGAGACGCGACCTGACCGAGGTTCTCGCCCGTGACGAGCGCCTTGGCCTTGACCTGATCGGCCACGCGCTGGGAGATGCGCATCATAAAGCGGCGCATGATGAGCGTGAAGAATTCCTCGGGGCAGTTTCTTCTGATCTCCTCCTGGATCTCGGTAAACGGCACGATCTGCACCGTCAGCCGCCCGCACCAGGGGACTAAGAGCTTGGCAAGGGAAAGCACCTTCTCCTTTGCCTCATCGGACGTGTACGGTGGGGAGAAGAAGTGCACCATTTCGAGCTTGACGCCGCGCTTGGCGATCATGTAGGACGAGACGGGCGAGTCGATGCCGCCGGAGAGCAGGCTGACCGCCGTACCGCCCATGCCGATGGGCAGGCCGCCCGCGCCCTCTTCAGCGGGGCCGTGGACATAGGCCTCATCGTCGCGAATTTCGATATGCACGACGAGCTCGGGGTCGTGGACGTTGACCTCGCACGTCGGGAACGCCTGATGCAGCGCGCCGCCGACCTGCTGGGAAATCTGGATGGACGTCAAGGGGAATGTCTTGTCAGCGCGCTTGCTCTCGACCTTGAAACTCTTCGCCGTGCGCATGTCGCACGCAAGGTACTCCTTCGCCGCGGCGATGATCTTCTGGATGTCCTTTTCGCACGGCAGCGCCTTCGAAACGGCGATGATGCCGAAGACCTTCTTGCAACTCTCAAACGCGGCCTCGATGTCGCACTCGTCGTCCTTCGGCTCGACATAGATGGTGCTCTGCTTGGAGTAGACGCGGAAATTGCCGCATTTCGACACGCGGCGGTTGACGTTCGACATCAGCTTATCTTCGAAGCTGCGGCGGTTCAGGCCCTTGAGCACGACCTCGCCGAGCTTGCACAGGATCATTTCATGCATTGGTGTTGTTCTCCTCATTTATTATGGCCGCCCCCGCGCCGGCGGAAGATACGGCTGAATTTTCGTTGGTTTCGGATTTGGCAGGCTTTTTCCCTTTGCGGGTGAGCCCCAGTGTAAAGCACAGCGGCTCAACGGCGGCCAGCAGGGCAAAGAGCGCATAGCTGAACATCGTGCCCTCTCCGCTCACCCCGTTGATCCCGACCATGGCGGGCGCCATCGGCAGCTCCCAGATCATCGCAAGGATGCTCCCCGAGCCGAACGGGACAGGCATCACAAGAAGCGAGGCAAGATTCAGCACATAGAGCACGATCGCTGCATTCCAGCAGCAATTTTTGTTGATGCCCCGCTCCGGCCGCAGGCCCCAGCCGAACAGGAACGAAAGCGCCGCCACATAGGCGACGCCGAGCGCGAGCCCGACGGGCGTGGCAAACGTAAAGGACGAGGTCGTCCCCGTGCCTCCAAACGCCGCGAACAACAGGATAAAAGCCGCCCCTTGGGCGATATGGCTCAAAATGGAAAGCGCGCCAAACTGGATGTAGTCATACCTTTTCATCTCATTCACCCCTGTAAAATATCCGTGTTGCGGTACTGGATGGCCTCGGCCAGATGATGCGCCTCGATCTTCTCGCTGCCGTCGAGGTCGGCGATCGTGCGCGCAACGCGCAGTAATCTATCGTGGCTTCGCGCCGTGAGGCCGAGGCGCTCGAACGCGCCTTTGAGCAGCTTTTCGCCCGCGGCGTCCAGCGTGCAGACCTCGCCCACCATCGCGGGCGTCATTTGCGCGTTGCAGGTGATATTCGTGCCGGAAAAGCGCTGCTTCTGGATGTCGCGCGCGGCGTTCACGCGCGCTTTGACGTCGGCGGAGGACTCCGCCTTTTCGCGCCGGCGCATGGCCTCGAACTCGACGCTCGGGACGTTCACGTGCAGGTCCATGCGGTCGAGCATCGGGCCGGAGATTTTTTCGACGTATTTTTCCACCTGCTGCTTGGTGCAGTGGCAGCGCCCCGAGGGGTGGCCGTACCAGCCGCAGCGGCAGGGGTTCATCGCGCCGACGAGCATGAAGCGGCTCGGCAGCGTGATACTGCCCGCGGCGCGGGTGATGGTGACCTCGCCGTCCTCGATGGGCGCGCGCAGCACCTCGAGCGCGTCGCGGTGGAATTCGGGGAGCTCATCTAAAAAAAGCACGCCATGATGCGCAAGCGAAATTTCGCCGGGCTTGGGCGTCTGCCCGCCGCCGGTCATCGCGGAAGCGGAGAGCGTGTGGTGCGGCGCGCGGAACGGGCGGTGCAGCAGCATCGGGTGCGAGCTGTCGGTCAATCCCGCGACTGACCAGATCTCGGTCGCTTCAAGTGCTTCCTTTCGCGTCATGTCGGGCAGGATCGACGGAAGCCGCCGCGCCAGCATGGATTTGCCCGCACCGGGCGAGCCGATGAGCAGGATATTGTGTCCGCCCGCAGCGGCGATCTCCAGCGCGCGCTTGACATTTTCCTGTCCCATGACGTCGGAAAAGTCGGGGCCGGTCTCGCTCGTCTGCTCCGCCTGCCACTTCGGCTGGGGCGAGAGCTTCTTTTCACCCTTCAAATGCTGCACGAGCGACACGACGTCCGGTACGCCGTAAACGGTCACGCCGTCGGCAAGCGTCGCCTCCGCTGCGTTCGCTGCGGGGACGTAGAGCGTCCTGATGCCCGCGCGCACCGCGGCCATCGCCATCGGCAAAACGCCGTTCACCGCGCGAAGCGTGCCGGTCAGCGAGAGCTCGCCGACAAAGGCCGCGTCCTTCGCGGGGGGCTTGATCTCCTCTGCACTGGCAAGGACGCCGAGCAGGATGGGCAGGTCATAGAGCGTGCCCTCCTTTTTCCGACCCGCGGGGGCGAGGTTCACCGTGATGCGCGAGACAGGGAACTTCACACCGCAGTTTTTCACTGCCGCGCGCACGCGCTCGCGCGATTCCTTGACGGCCGTGTCGCCAAGGCCGACGATGTCAAACGCAGGCAGACCCCCGGATAAAAAGCATTCCACCGTGACCTCGTAGCCCGAGATGCCCTGAAGGCCGAGCGAGCGCACCGCTGTGACCATACTGTTTTCCTCCCTCTTTCGCATCGAATCGTACAGTTTGCAATTAGTATAGCACATTTTTTGCATCAGGCAAATCCCCCTCCGCGCATTTTTGCACATTTTGCACAAAATCAATAAATCCTCGCAAAAGTTCTCGAAAAATAAAAGGAATTGAACCTATTGTTGCAAAATAGTGAATGTTTTTGCGGGAACAAGGCGTTTACATAGCGAAAAAAGTGTGCTATAGTGTCATCGTTGAATTTTGCGTTCACACGCAGAAGAACCGTTTTTTGACGGTGAAATAAATAGGAGGTTCATTTATGGCAAGAAAAATGAAATCCATGGACGGCAATAATGCTGCGGCTCACGTAAGCTATGCTTTCAGTGAAGTTGCGGCAATTTATCCCATTACGCCGTCCTCCCCGATGGCCGACCTGGTCGACCAGTGGTCTGCAAATGGCCTGAAAAACATCTTCGGCAGCCAGGTCAAGGTCGTCGAGATGCAGTCCGAAGCCGGTGCTGCCGGCGCAGTGCACGGCTCCCTCGGTGCCGGTGCTCTGACCACCACCTACACGGCCTCTCAGGGCCTGCTGCTGATGATCCCGAACATGTACAAGATCGCAGCTGAGCAGCTCCCCTGCGTGTTCCACGTCTCCGCCCGTACTGTTTCGACCCACGCGCTGAACATCTTCGGCGATCACTCCGACGTCATGGCCTGCCGCCAGACCGGTTTCGCCATGCTGTGCGAGGGCAACGTGCAGGAAGTGATGGATCTCTCCCCCGTGGCACACCTGGCCGCACTTTCCGGCAAGGTCCCGTTCATCAACTTCTTCGACGGTTTCCGCACCTCCCACGAGATCCAGAAGATCGCCGTGTGGGATTACAAGGATCTCGCCGACATGTGCGACATGGACGCTGTCAAAGCGTTCCGCGAGCACGCCCTCAACCCCGAGCATCCCGCCATGCGCGGCTCCCATGAGAACGGTGATACGTTCTTCCAGCACCGCGAGGCCTGCAACCAGTACTACGACGCTCTCCCCGAAGTCGTGGAAAAGTACATGGGCAAGATCAACGAGAAGCTCGGCACCGACTACAAGCTCTTCAACTACTACGGCGCGCCCGACGCTGACCGCGTCATCATCGCGATGGGCTCCATCTGCGACGTGGCCGAGGAAGTCATCGACTACCTCAACGCCCACGGCGAGAAGGTCGGTCTCATCAAGGTCCGTCTGTACCGCCCGTTCAAGGCTGAGCGCCTGATCGAGGCCATCCCCGCCACCGCCAAGAAGATCGCGGTCCTCGACCGCACCAAGGAGCCCGGCGCACAGGGCGAGCCCCTCTATCTCGACGTCGTCACCGCGCTGGCCAACGCCGGCATCACCGACAAGACCGTCATCGGCGGCCGTTACGGTCTCGGCTCCAAGGACACCCCGCCCGCTTCCGTGTTCGCTGTTTATACCGAGCTTGCCAAGGCGGAGCCCAAGCGTCAGTTCACCATCGGCATCGTCGATGATGTGACGAACCTCTCCCTGCCCGAAGACAAGAACTGCCCGAACACCGCAGCCGAGGGCACCATCGAGTGCAAGTTCTGGGGTCTCGGCGGCGACGGTACCGTCGGCGCGAACAAGAACTCCATCAAGATCATCGGCGACCACACCGACAAGTACGTCCAGGCCTACTTCCAGTATGACTCCAAGAAGACCGGCGGCGTGACGATCTCCCACCTGCGCTTCGGCGACAAGCCCATCCGCAGCCCCTACTACATCAACAAGGCCGACTTCGTCGCCTGCCACAACCCCAGCTACATCACCAAGGGCTTCAAGATGGTCAACGACGTCAAGCCCGGCGGCGTGTTCATGATCAACTGCCAGTGGGACTTCGATGAGCTGAACCATCACCTCAAGGCGGATGCCAAGCGCTACATCGCCAAGAACAACATCCAGCTCTACACCATCAACGCCATCGACCTTGCCATCAAGATCGGCATGGGCAAGCGCAACAACACCATCCTCCAGTCCGCGTTCTTCTCCCTCGCGAAGGTCATGCCCGAGGAGCAGGCCATCCAGTACATGAAGGACGCCGCGACGCACTCCTACCTGAAGAAGGGCCAGGACGTCGTCGATATGAACCACAAGGCCATCGACCTCGGTGCCACCGCCTACACCAAGATCGACGTTCCCGCCGATTGGGCGAACGCTGTCGACGCTGACGAGGCCGTCTCCTACGAGGGCAAGCCCGAGCTCGTCGAGCAGGTCAAGAACATCCTCGATCCCGTGGACAAGATGGACGGCGACAGCCTGCCCGTTTCCGCCTTCATGCCTCACGTGGACGGCCAGTGGGAGCTCGGCGCTGCCGCTTACGAAAAGCGCGGCGTTGCCGTTTCCGTTCCCACCTGGGACGAGACGAAGTGCATTCAGTGCAACAACTGCGCTTACGTCTGCCCGCACGCCACCATCCGTCCCTTCGCTCTCACCGAGGAAGAGGCCAAGAATGCTCCTGCCAATGCCAAGATCGTCGACATCAAGGCCGGCAAGGGCAAGGGTGTTTACAAGTACACGATGGCCATCTCCCCGCTCGACTGTATGGGCTGCGGCGTTTGCGTCGGCCAGTGCCCGGTCGGTGCTCTGACCATGGTCGGTCAGGAGAGCGAGCTTCCCGAGCAGGATGTGTTCAACTACTGCGTCTCCAAGGTCTCCGACAAGAAGGATATGCAGGATCTCACCGTCAAGGGCAGCCAGTTCAAGCAGCCCATGCTCGAGTTCTCCGGCTCCTGCGCAGGCTGTGCCGAGACCAGCTATGCCCGTCTCGTCACTCAGCTCTTCGGCGACCGTATGTACATCTCCAACGCCACCGGTTGCTCGTCCATCTGGGGCGGCCCCGGTGCTACCTCCCCGTACTGCACGGATAAGAACGGCCACGGCCCGGCCTGGTGCAACTCCCTGTTCGAGGACAACGCCGAGCACGGCTTCGGTATGTATGTCGGCCAGGAGAAGATCCGCGAGGATCTGATGGCCAAGACCGAGCAGCTCCTTGCCATCGAGTGGGCACAGCCCGCACTGAAGGAAGCCGCTCAGAAGTGGCTCGACACCAAGGACGACGGCAACGCCAATGCCGAGGCTGCGAAGGAATACGTCGCGGCCCTGCAGGCAAACATCGCCACCGTCGACGAGCTTGCCGCTGTGCCCAAGTTCGCTGAGCACGCCGCCGAGCTCAAGGCCAAGGGCGAGAAGTTCTGCGACTGCGATGCCTGCAAGCTCGTTGCTGAGATCCTCGACAAGAAGGATTACCTCTCCAAGAAGTCCGTTTGGATCTTCGGCGGCGACGGTTGGGCTTACGATATCGGCTTCGGCGGCGTGGACCACGTCCTTGCTCAGAACAAGAACGTCAACGTCTTCGTCTTCGATACCGAGGTCTACTCCAACACCGGCGGTCAGGCCTCCAAGGCTTCCAACATCGGTCAGGTCGCTCAGTTCGCGGCTGCCGGTAAGGAGACCAAGAAGAAGAGCCTTGCTGAGATCGCGATGAGCTACGGCTACATCTACGTCGCGCAGATCGCCATGGGCGCCAACCCGGCCCAGACCATCAAGGCCATCACCGAGGCTGAGGCTTACAACGGCCCGTCCCTGATCATCGGCTATAGCCCCTGCGAGATGCACTCCATCAAGGGCGGCATGATCAACTGCCAGAAGGAAATGAAGAAGGCCGTCGAGTGCGGCTACTGGAACCTGTTCCGCTTCAATCCCGCGGCTGACAAGAAGTTCACGCTCGACTCCAAGGCTCCTGCCGGCGGTTACCGTGAATTCCTGATGAACGAGGCGCGCTACAGCCGCCTGACCCGCGAGTTCCCCGAGCGTGCGGAGGGTCTCTTCACCCGCAACGAGGACGCGGCCAAGGAGCGTTACGAGCACCTCACCAAGCTCATCGACCTGTACGACAAGCAGTAATTGCTGCTTCTACGGTATGAAAAAGGAGCACCCGAAAGGGTGCTCCTTTTTTGCGTTATTTTAGATCTGCACTCAGCAGCTTTTCGCCGACGATGGCCATGCGCGCGTCGGTCATTTCCAGATCATTTGAGACAAACTCCACTACGCGCGTCCCGCGCGTAATGAGCCAGTAGTCCCAGTACTGCCCGTCTTTTTCATCGCAGAGCCGCCATGCTCGTTCCGCGCCCCACGGCTTAGCGTCGACCTCGCGATAGACAGCGTCCGACCATGAGTATCTTTTCTGATAGTCAAGCTGCGCGGCAAGACAGGGGGCAAACAGCGATTCGGCATACACATCACTGACCACATAGCACATGTTCGTTGTGACCCCGTGGTACTGTCTCGGTTCATTCGGGTCTGGATAGCAAAGGGCGTCCTCCTGCCTGCCGCTGCGCTGCGCGCCAAGGGGTGAGGAAACCTTCCAGCTCCGGCAAGACCAGCGCGCTCCCCCGTCCTCCACGCCAAGGTCAGAGAGATAAAGCAGCAGCGGATCGTGATAGATCGTAAAATGAGCGCCGTTTTCGCTGTACCACTCCGCGTTGGCGTTTCCGTCTTCAAATAGGCCGTTCTGCTTCATCGTGTAGCTCAATCCTGCCACAGCCGCCACAGTCAGCACCATCACGAGGGCCGTGATCACGCAGCGTTCGCCGCGTTTTGCACCCGCGCGCTCCATGGAGGAATACGCAAAAAACGCCGCGGCGATCGGGCCGCAAACGATCAGCAGCGTGACATAGTAGAGCCTCGCCTGTCCGCTGGTGTCATTCCCCATCAAGATGACAACAACCGCACTGAAAATCGTCAGAAGCAGGATCAATCTCCATAGTGTCTGAAGCCAGGGACGCGACTTCGGCCTGAGGAATCGCCCCTCTTTCGCCGCAATCTGCTTTGCCTTGCCATACCAGCGGTAGTAGCCGATGCACTGCGACAGGCAGATCACAATGAGGATCATCCAAAGCCCGAGCATTACGAGACTCGCGCCGGAAGCAATTCCCGAGAACGGATCCCGCCGCAGTCCATCGGCAATGGTATCCAGCTGTGTGATCAGCAGAATCGAAAACGCCACCAGCCAGTGGCAGTAGGGCTTGAGCCCACGGTGCGTCGCGTCCACCTGTAAAACAGGGTCGGTGTCGATCTCGACGGCGTTTTCATCTGCCGTGCAGAACACGTGGCGCGAGCGTCCGGAGTGGCTGCCGCCCTCGCCATCCACATTGTCCCCCCAGAATGTCAGCGCTCCCGCGCCCACAGCGTGCTGCCAGCCCGCTTGTTCACAGTAGTCGATGAACACATCCTCCCCCTCGGGCGTGTCATCGCTGTCGGGGTAGAACGCCACGGCGAAGCGCAGCTTCTGCGGCTTAATGCGGCGGTAGCGGATGAACAGGCCCACGCGGTCGGGCGCCCAGCCCTCCGCCGCCATGCGCTCAAAGTGGCGCGCAAGGCCCTCGGTGTCGTAAAAAGAATAGGGATTCAGCTCCCGTTTGGTGTTGCGCATCAGAAAAAACTCGCTTTCTCTCATTTCTCGCCGCCCGCAAGGGGCGTTATCTCTCAAATAGCTTCTCGTAGTCCCGCACCTGTGCTTGCAGGCGCTCCACCTCGTTTTGCAGCAGCGTTTCGCCCTCCGCTGTGAGCTGATAGCTGCGCCGCCGCCCCTCCGCGCGCGTCTCGACGATGTACCCCGCCGCCAGAAACTGCTCGAGCAGGTTGTAGAGCGTCCCCGGGCCGACGGCCACGCGCCCGCCCGTCAAGTCGTTCACGCGCGCCATCACGTCCATGCCGCAGCACTCCTCGCGCAGACACAGGAGGATGTAAAACATCTGCTCGGTCAGCGTGCTGAATTTCTCCCGCGCCATCGTCAGCCTCCTTTTATCGATATTCGATATTCTTGAGGAGAGTATATTATCGAATATCGATATTGTCAAGAGGGAGATTTTCTTTTTCAAAGAAAGCTCCCCCTTTTTCGCACAGGTGCGAGGGATTTGCGGCACTGGTGCCGCGGGGAAGGCAGCGCCGTAGGCGCTGCACGGGATAAGGGGGATATTCTCTCACGTGAGAGAATATCCCCCTTATCCCCCCAAGAGAACGCAAGGGGTCTTGCCCCTTGACCCCGCACATTGGCAGTTTGCAGCTTGAAGGACTGCACGCGCTGCGCAGTGCGGGTGCGGTGTACATGGCTTCGCCATGAATCCCTGCGAATCGTTACAACTATCAACCGCGCCTTACTATCGTGAGGCGTGAGTGACGGTAGCATGGCGGCAGACTGCTTGCGAAATAGCGGCATTGCTGCGCTCGCCGCATTGTGGAGACTGGCGGTAAACGGAAATTAGGCTGCACTCCTACAAGATAGGCAGAGCGGCAGCGGATGATAGGAGCAGAGGCAAATCGTCTTGCAGAACCATTGGCGGCGAGCGCAGCAATGCCGCCACGCAGGCACTTCCACTCCGGAGGCACAAAAGTCATTCGAGCTCGAGACTGCCAATCTAAGCCTTTCTCTTGGGGTTCCAAAGGGGCCATTCTCTTTTGCGAAAGAGAATGGCCCCTTTGACTTGCCCCCCTGCACGGTGCAGGGACAGAAGCAGCCCTTTCGGGCTGCAAAATCCCCGCGCCCTGTGGGCGCGCAACCCCAGCAGCGCTGCCGCGCTGGAGAGCGCGCAAAAAAAGGAGCACCCCTGCGGGTGCTCCCTTTTTCACTCTCCCAAGAGCCGAACGACACTTTCCCAGCGGAGCTGGTCCGTGTCGTAGCCATACGACTTCCCCTTCGCGTCCGTGTAGCGGAAAAACGGCCCCTCCGTCCAGTCGTTGGACGGATTCGCGAGCTCGACCTTCCAGATCTCAAGCGTCGAGCCATCGCCGTAGTCGATCACGGCGTAGGGCATCTCCTCCGGCGCAGCGGCGGTGCGGCCCGCGCCGGCCTTGTCGATAAGGTATAAAAAGTCACTGAGATCGTCGATCGATACGTCCGTTTCGCTTCCGTTCACTGTGACGCGAAACGTCTCTGTGCTTCGCGCATCGCGCGTGCTGTCCGTTAAGTCGGAAATAAACGCGTGGAAGCGGAACTGGTAGTGACAGGCCCAGTACGTCAGGCCGCCGAACAGCAGAAACAGCGCGCAGCAGAGCGCGATGGGGCCGGTCAAATGCTTGGGCTTTGGCTTGCCGCGGTCAACGGAATCGTAAAGTCCCATGACTTCCCTCCTGTTCTCTTGTCCGCTTGCTTCCTTTCCCTTCTATTCCGGTCGAATGGCAAAAATTACTGGTTCGCCGCGCGCTCCGCCGCCTCAACAACGTGGCTTGCGAGGATCGTGCTCGTCACGGTGCCGACGCCGCCGGGGACCGGGGTGATGGCCTCGACGACAGGCTCGACTTCGGCAAAGCGGGTGTCGCCGCAGAGGTCGCCGTCCGCGCCGACGTGGATGCCGACATCCAGCACGACCTGACCGGCGCGCACGCTCTCCGCGCCGACCATACCGGCCTTACCGGCGGCGACGACGAGGATGTCGGCCTCGCGGCAGATCTCGGGCAGATTTTCGCTGCGGCTGTGGCAGATGGTCACGGTCGCATGCTCGGCGAGCAGCAGCAGAGAGACCGGCTTGCCGATGACAAGGCTGCGGCCGATGACGACGACGCGCTTGCCTTTGATGGGGATGTTGTAGTGCTTGAGCAGCGCCACGCAGGCCGCAGCAGTGCATGGGGGATAACCGCCCTTGGTGCCGGCGTAAACAGCGGTCATGGAACCGTCGGTGATGCCGTCCATATCCTTTTTCGGGTCGAGCGCCGCGCGCGCCGCCTCGTCATCCAGGTGCCCCGGCAGCGGGCGGAACATCAGCACGCCGTGGACCTTCTCGTCCGCGCCCAGCGCGTGGATGTTCTCCATCAGCACCTCCTGCGTCACATCCTCAGGCAGGACGACCTGACGGACGGCGACGCCGACCTTTTCGCAGCGCTTGAGCGCGCCGCGCTCGTAGGCCAGGTCATCCTCACGCGCGCCGACGCGCAGGATGGCGAGGCAGGGCTCTACGCCGTTTTTCTTCAGTTCTTCCGTCTTTGCATGGAGCTCCTCGGTCAGCGCCTTGGCGACCTCGGCTCCCTTGAGCAGCATAGCCATGGTAAAAATTCCTCCTCTGATCGACGCGGTCATCCGCGTTCCTATCCATGATTAGGATAACAAAATTAAAAATTGCTGTCAATTTCTTTTGACAAGCGCGGCGGGATATTATTTTACTTTCTTCGGCAGCTTGCCTTTTGCCGCGCTTTTTGCTACGATATTGCTGTCAAATTTTGAAAGCATCAGGAGGGTCCTTTCCATGTCTGTGATCGAAGAGAAAAAAGCACTGAGAACCTTTATCCGCAAGAAAGAGCGTACGCTCGATCCCACCTATAAGGCCGAGAGCTCTGAGGCCATCTGCCGCCACCTGCTCGCACTCGACGAGTACAAGAGCGCAAAAATCGTCTTCGCCTTTGCCGGCACCGAAAAGGAGATCGACACCTCGCTCTTTATGAACGAGACCATCGCCGCGGGCAAGACGCTGATCCTGCCCCGCTGCGCCGCCGAGCACGCCATCGATCTGTGCGTCGTGCGCTCGATGGACGACCTGGAGGCGGGCGCCTACGGCATTTTAGAGCCGAAGAAGAACTGCGCGCTTGTCACCGCGGCGGACATCGACTTCGCCGTCGTGCCCTGCCTGTCGTTCGACCGCAAGGGCCGCCGTCTCGGCCAGGGCGGCGGGTACTATGACCGCCTGCTGCCGCAGCTCCACTGCCCGACGGTGCTCATCTGCCGCGAGCAGCTCATGTCGCCCGAAGTGCCGGTCGAGGAGCATGATATGCGCTGCACGATGCTGGTTACGGAGAAGGGCGTTCTTACGCCGGAGGCGTAAAAATATTTCCCTGCACCGGTGCAGGAGGATGATTCCCGTACCGTGCGGGAGTGCGTAAAAGGGGGATACTCTCTTTCTCGAAAGAGAGTATCCCCCTTTGTAACCCCCGAGAGAAAGGACGAGGGGCCTTCCCCCTCGACCCCGCACATTGGCAGTCTGAGGCTTGAATGACTGCGCAGCCTGCGGAGTGTAGGTGCGGTGTACATGGCTTCGCCATGAGTCTCTGCGAGCCGTTACCGGTTGCAACCGCGCCTTACTATCGTGAGGCGCGTGTGACGGCAGCACGGCGGCAGACTGCCTGCGGGCGCGGCATTGCTGCGCTCGCCGCGCTTTTTAGTTTTCAGCTGAGGCGGCACTGCTGATAGGTTCGTCGGGGATGATGTCGTAGGAGATGACTTGCTCTTCTGCGTCCAGAAGGGCTTTGTGCAACGTTTCGCGGGCAAGAATGCCTTTTCCTTCATCGTACAGGTCGATGGCTTCGCTCATGCTGCGCACCAGCGCACAGTATAGATTTTTGTATGTCATCATAAAATTACACTCCTTATACTTCATCTTTAGAAGTATATTATCATCTGTCACCGTTAAAATCAAGATAAGAAACTTCATCTTATGAAGCTGGCGGTGCGTGATGAAAATTTACTGGTCGGGCGACTCGAAAAATATAATCGGCGCAAAAGTCCGCGCGCTGCGATTGGAAAAGAAATGGTCGCAGCACGATTTGGCGACAAAAGTGCAGCTGCTCGGCTGCGAATGCTCCGACCTCACTATCCTCCGCATCGAAAAAGGCGACCGCTTCGTCCCCGACTACGAAGTCAAAGCCCTCGCCAAGGTCTTCAACGTTTCCTACGAATCCCTATTAGACGATTAAAGCGCTCCCTACGGGAGCGCTTTCACTATTTCATCCGCGGCGAGCGCAGCAATGCCGCCCCGGCAGGCACCGGCAAGGTTGATAAAATCTAACGGCAGCAGGCGATTCCACCAAGCCTTCGATAAGATTCGAGAGCGACAGCGGAGATAGACGCAAGTCAAATCGTTTAGCACCACCTCTTGGCAGGCACCTGATTCCGCAGGCTGCGCAGCTCTTCAAGCCCCAAGCTCGCAATGGCGGGGTCAAGGGGCAGAGCCCCTTGCGTTCTCTTGGGGGTGTAAGGGGGCCATTCTCTCACGTGAGAGAATGGCCCCCTTTATCTGTGCAGTGCCATCGGCACTGCTATTCCCCCTCCACGCGCAGCGTGAAAAGCCTCCTCTTATCTGCAAAGATAAGAAAACCACCCCTCGCTGCTGCGAGTTTCTTCGATCGTCCAGCCCGCTTCGACGAGCTTCTCGCGCACCTCATCGGCACGATCATCGATGATGCCGGAGCAGAGGAAAACTCCGCCCTTTTTGAGGAGCTTCCCCACCTGCGGGGCGAGCGCGATGATGACGTCCGCGACGATGTTCGCAACGATCACGTCATAGTCGCCGCCGAACTCCTTCTGGAGCCTTTTGTCGCTGAGCACATCGCCTGCGCGGACGGTGTAATGCTCCTTGCCGACGCCGTTGAGTGCGGCGTTTTCATACGCGACGCCCACGCACTTGTCGTCAATATCGCAGGCAAAAGCGTCCTTTGCGCCGAGCAGCAGCGCGGCGATGGATAAAATGCCGCTGCCGCAGCCAAGGTCTAAAACCTTTTCCCCGCCGTGGATATGCTGCTCCAATGCCTGTAAGCACAGCCGCGTCGTGGCGTGGCTGCCGGTGCCGAACGTCAATCCGGGATTTAAGACAAGCTTGACGCGCCCGTCCTCCTGCGCCTGCTCCCATTCCGGCACGACGAGCAGCCGCTCGCCGATCTCCATGGGCTTGTAGAACTGCTTCCAGTTGTTCTCCCAGTCCGCGTCTTCGACATTTTCCATGCTGAGGATCAGCGGCGCGTACTCGGGATGCTGCTTTTTGAAGGCCGACAGGCCGATACGGAACTGCGCGAGGGTGTTGTAGCCCTCGGCGCTGTCCTCCAAATAAAACGTGATGCGGCTCTTGCCGTGCATCTGCTCCATCAGCTCGTCGTCGACATAGTCCCAGTACTGGTGGTTATTTTCGAGGAAGTCCTTGAAGTCGCCCTCCTCGTCGATCATCAGGCTGTCGATGCCGTACTCGCTCAAAAGCTCCGTCGCGGGTTCGATGCCCGCGGGCTGCGTGTCAAGGTGTAATTCCAGCCACTTCATCGCTCAGTCCCCACAAAGAACAGGCCCAACGTACCGCAGCCGGTGTGCGCGCCGATGACGGGGCCGATGAACTCATCGCGCACGTCCGTCACGCCGAAGCGCTCCTTGAGTAGCCCCTTGACGTACTCGACGGACTCCGGGCAATTGGCGTGGCAGATGAGCATGGGCTGGTTTTTCTCTGGCTCGACGCCGATCTCGCCAACCTTGTCGACAAGCGCGCGCAGCGCCGCCTTCGTGCCGCGGGCCTTGCTCACGGGGGTCAAGCGGCCCTCGCTGTCCGTGTGCATGACGGGCTTGATGCCGAGCATCGTGCCGACCAGCGCCGCCGTGGAGCTCACGCGGCCGCCGCGCTTTAAGTGGTTCAGATCGTCGACGATGAACCAGTGGCACTGGCTCTGGATGATGGAGCGGACGTAGGCATCCAGCTCATCGATGGTCAAATTCTTCTCGCGGCGCTCGCGCACGGCGCGATAGAGCAGCATGCCCTGCCCGCGCGAGGCGGACAGCGAGTCAATGACTAAGATTTTCGCCTCGGGGTACTTTTCGCGCAGGTCCTCCGCCGCGATGCAGGCGGACTGATACGTTGTGGACAGCGCGCTCGAAAAGCAGACGCAGAGGATGTCCTTACCCTCCTGCAAGACCTTTTCCATCGCGTCGGTGAACTGGCCGACGTTGACCGCGGCGGTCGTGCAGTCCGCGCCCGCGGCGATCTTGGCGAAAAATTCCTCGGGCGACATGTCCGCGTGGTCAGGGGTATTCAAAAGCGTCTTGCCCTCGATGGTAAATGAGAGGGGCAGAACGGTCAGGTCGAGCTCTTCGACCTCCTGCTGGCTCAGATCGCAGCAGCTATCGGTCATAATGATATAATCACGCATTACAGCACTTCTCCTTTCAGGGAAGAAAATCACGTTTTTGTCTTTTGTATCCTGTCGGATGCCATATTATACCAAATTCCCCCACAGCCTGTAAATATGCCGCGAAATTTATTTTCCCTTCCGCTTCGGCATAGCCGCATGGAATTTGCAAAGGGGCGCGGCATAGCCGCGCCCCTTACCGTGCTTTTATTTTGTATCCGAGCGCTGCTCCATCTGTATCCCCGCAAGCTTCAGAAATTTTTTGTCCGTCTGAATACTCTGGCTCAGGAATTTGCCGTCCTTGAACAGCGCATAGGTCGTGACCGGAGCGGGCACGCTCTGCGCCTGCTCTCTGCCGGTGATATGAATAACCTTCAAAGGAACACTGTACGCTCTCGCGGCTTCTTCCACGCGCGGCACCCAGTAGTAAGTAAACGGGCACTGGTCGGTATAATAGAGGACAAAGCCGCTCTCTTCCACCGCAGGGTGCTTGGCACAGGCCTTGAACCTCGGCGGCTCTGCATCCTGTGCAAGCGGCAGATACATCAAATTGATCCCGCATTCCGACGTGTCGGCAACGGCAAATCCTTTATATGCCAGATACTTCGGGTCGGAGAGAAACTCCCGCTTTCGGCCCTCGGACGAGAGAATGCACAGCCCCCTTCGTCCCTGCTCCTTTGCGTCCCGGATGCACTCTTCCAGCAGATTATTGGAATATCCGTGCCCTTTCAGTGAGCCGGAGACCCACAGACAGTCAATATAAAAATACCCGTCCGCCTGAATAGGCACCCACGCGTTTTCCGCCGGAATATACTCAATGAAGCACTTGCCGCGCTCCGTGCCCCGGCAGAAGACCAGCCCCTCTTTAAAGCGCTGCTTGAGCCACTCCTTTTTGATGACGCCCTGCTTGCCGGACATCGCACAGCAGATGTGCTCCTTCTCAATATTCTCATCGGTGATTCGGATATAGTCCATCGAAAGAACCTCCCGGATTTTCATAAATTCTCCGCACCCTGCGGGCGCCGCCCCTTACTTCTCAGCCCGACAGCTGTCGATCTTTCAGATTCGCTTACGCCGCCGCAAACCGATAGGTGACCGAGTTCTGCCATGGCTCCTCGTTTGCCAAGTCCGTCCTGATCACCTCGCCGCCCATCTTCTCATAGAATGCCCGGGCATTCAGATTCTCGGGAACACAGTGGCAGGTAAAAAACTTCGCCCCGTGTTCCCTGCAATACGCCTTGATAAAATCAAATGCCGCCCGACCGATCCCCTGCCGCTGATGCTCAGAGAGAATATACAAGGATTGCAAGATGACTCCATCTGTTCTGCTCATCGTCAGATAACCGATATTTTGATCGTCTTTTTGGAGCAGATACACAGAATACGCCGGATTATTGATCCGCAGCAGTTCTTTCTCCTGATGCCACGCCCAATCAAAGTTATCGATCATATCATCGGGGTAGATCCCTCTGTAAGTAGTGCCCCAAATTTGATGCCGCAGGGCAATGATCTCCGGCACATCCTCTTTGGCCGCCTCGACAAACATACTATCGCTTCTCATAGGGCAAGTTTCCTCCCCGTAACGCTTTCAACTTTTCCACATCCAGCATACCATGCTGCCGATTTCGCTGCAAGCGCAAAAAAGCAGCGCCTTTCGGCGCTGCTTTCTGTTTGCTTTTGGGAGAAACCGCTTACTGCTGCTCGGCGGCCTTTGCGGCGGCCTGCTGGGCTTCGATCTCGATGAGGGCGTCCTTGCGGGAGAGGTTCCAGCGGCCCTTCTCGTCAATCTCCATGAACTTGACCCAGATCATATCGCCGACGGTGACGACATCCTCAACCTTCTCGACGCGCTTGCGGTCGAGCTTGGAGATGTGGACGAGGCCGTCCTTGCCCGGGGCGATCTCGACGAACGCGCCGAACTGCATCAGGCGCACGACGCGGCCATAGTAGAGCTTGCCGACCTCGGGCACGAAGACGATATCGTCGATGCACTTCTTCGCAGCGTCGCACGCGGCGGCGTTGGCGGAGGCGATGTGGATGGTGCCGTCGTCGTCGATGTCGACCTTGGCGCCGGTATCGGCAACAATCTTCTGGATGACGCTGCCGCCCTTACCGATGACCTCGCGGATGCGCTCGGGGTCGATGTGCATGGTGATCATCTTGGGCGCATACTGGCTGACCTCGGCGCGCGGCTCGGAGATGCAGGGCAGCATGATCTGGTCGAGGATCTGCACGCGCGCGTCATAGGTGATCTCAAGGGCGTTCTTGATGATGGCCATGGTCAGGCCGTCGTTCTTGAGGTCCATCTGGATGGCGGTGATGCCCTTCT
>ERZ826220.794-NODE-794-length-35363-cov-21.535969_pt1 | contig 35363 bp, 34 predicted proteins | sample MGYA00519927_ERZ826220 | MGnify/ENA primary metagenome ERZ826220 (study PRJEB31778, sample SAMEA3449225) | human gut metagenome | biome: human gut; feature: human-associated habitat; material: faeces | place: United Kingdom | collected 2010/2012 ... | reverse complement strand
ACGCCAAGCGCAGCGCCGCCTTCACCAAGATCGCCAAGGAGATCATCGTCGCCGTCAAGCAGGGCGGCTCGGGCGATCCGAATAACAACTCCCGTCTCGCGACCGTCATCGCCAAGGCGAAGGCTGCCAACATGCCCAACGACAACATCAAGCGTACCATCGACAAGGCGCTCGGCTCGGGCAACACCGACAACTACGAGTCCGTCACCTACGAGGGCTACGGCCCCGGCGGCGTGGCCGTCATCGTCGAGGCACTGACCGACAACCGCCAGCGCACCGCACCGGAGGTCCGCCATTACTTCGATAAGTACGGCAAGGGCATGGGCGCGCAGGGCTGCGTCAGCTGGTCGTTCGACCGCAAGGGCGTCATCATCATCGACAATGAGGACGGCGACTACGACGAGGATGCCGTCATGATGGATGCGCTCGACGCCGGTGCCGACGATTTCAACGCCGAGGATAACGTCTTCGAGATCACGACCGACCCCGACGCGTTCAACGACGTCGTCAAGGCCCTCGAGGAGAAGAACTACGCCTTCGTCAGCGCGGACATCAGCCTTGTCCCGCAGACCTACGTGAAGCTCGAGAGCGACGAGGACATCAAGAACATGGAAAAGCTGCTCGACATGCTCGACGACAACGAGGACGTCCAGAACACCTACCACAACTGGGACCAGGACTAAACCTCTTGCAAATGCTGACTTTTTCAGCAGGAAAGAGCGCGCAGTTGTGACATATCTTTGTCCTGCTATGGCGTACACGGCGGCTTCTGTTGTGACATACGATTACATTGATCAAAAGAGCTTGAGAAGATATTCTCAAGCTCTTTTTCTATTTCAACTTTCGGTGCGTGAATGAAGAACTCCCTTGTAAGGGCAGGATCTTATGAAAGGGTGAACGGTTAAAAGATACCGTGGTTGTACTTGATTTGTCCATATAGAATGAAAGATAAGCCGATCACCAGCGCCGGAAGAACGATATAATCGATGGTATCTGCATTCCAGAATGTGACGAGATAGGATAGCACGAGGGAAACACCAATGACAAGCGTTCCCGTGCCAACGGCCTTGCCGTATTTGGGAACATCTTCCTCTTTTACTTTCCGACGATTATAGGAATGGATCGTGCTGATATTTCCTTTTATATTTACGGTGCCAAGGGTTGACAGGAATATGCCCAATATCAGAAGCAATAAATGATCCATCGTGACCTCCCTAAAAATAAAATAATTCTTCAAATTTCTTGTCCAAAGCGATACAGAGAATGAGAGCCAACTTGGCAGTTGGGTTAAATTGTCCGGTCTCGATCGAACTGATCGTGTTTCGTGAGACGCCTACCATTTCTGCGAGCTGCGACTGCGAGAGCTTTTTTTCAAACCGCGCCTCTTTCAATCTGTTCCGCAATTTTAACTCATCGTTCATCCCTTTGCCTCAATAAGCCGCAAAACAAAAAAGACGAAGCAGAGGATGAACATTGCGAAATACAAGACGGTGATCGTTAAGTCTGTTTTCCGTTTTGCTTTGATAAATCTTACCAGATAATGCGTACCAAGAATACTGAAGTAGATGATCCATGGGCTGAAAAGCATCGTGTTAGCAGCCCAAACAAATAGAACCGAAACGAAGCAGCACGTGCCGGCTCCGATGCGGCTGGCAATGCTGCCGGCTTGCGCGGACATTTCTGCCTCTGCCAGGTCTCTGTTTTTGTTTTCTCTGCGGCTGATCGCCAAGATATCTTCTTTTTCCATAGGGTACCTCACTGCCAAGTTTTCTTGTCAAGATTATAAATGCGCCAAGTTTTCCTGTCAATATATTCTGCTGAGATTCTTGCTGCTGACGCACTGAAAGTCCCGAATTTGACGTATTGGAGGCGTCCGCCTGTATGGGCGTTGTACGTTCGAAAAGGCGAAATGGCCGACATTCGGCATTGACTCAACTTATATGGATATCCTATAAAAATATATAAATATTCCACTTGAAATTGTCACCGTTGTTTGGTATTATATCTCGGCACGACGGACGTCCGGTTTCGGCAGAAAAACAAGGTGCGCTGCGAGGAGGAGCTTTTTCCGCGGCGCGCTCCTGCTGTAACACCTGTATAGCCCCCCTTGCACGGACGGCCGGGTGAAAGGAGAAACATATGAGTAAGAACAACAACACGCAGAAGATCGTTGGTCTCGGTCTGTTCACCGCTATTGTGATCGTTCTGCAGCTGATGGGCAGCTTTATCCGGTTTGGCACGTTCAGCATTTCGCTGGTGCTGGTGCCGGTCGTCATCGGTGCGGCGCTCTACGGTGCGGGCGCTGGCGCATGGCTCGGCTTTGTGTTCGGCGTGGTCGTGCTGCTCAGCGGCGACGCGGCGGCGTTCCTCGGTGTCAACGCGCTCGGCACGATCCTGACGGTGCTCGTCAAGGGTGCGCTGGCGGGCCTTCTCTCCGGCCTTGTCTACAAGGCGCTTGAGAACAAGAACCGCACGCTTGCCGTGGCGGTGGCCGCTGTGGTCTGCCCGGTGGTCAATACCGGCGTGTTCCTGATCGGCTGCCTGCTCTTCTTTATGGAGACCATCGGCGGCTGGGCGGATGCGATGGGCTTCGGCGCGAATGTCGGCCAGTATATGATCGTTGGCCTTGTCGGCGCGAACTTTATCTTTGAACTCCTGTTCAACGTGGTGCTGAGCCCCGTGGTCGTGCGTCTCATCCGCATCGGCAAGAAGGAAGTTTGATTCATAAAAGAAAAGCGGCGGGAGCTCCCGCCGCTTTTTCTGCATTTTGGACAGTTTATGTCAGAAAAGAAAAAACGGGAGGGACGGCGATTTCCGCCGTCCCTCTCATATTTTGCGCGAGCATGACTGTAAGCCGGGTTCTGTATTTGACAGTCATCTATCTACGCGCCGCGTTGCCGCGGTACTCCAGCCACCCCGGGAGCGGTCGGGCCAACCTATTGCTCCCATACCGGTGTTGCTCCGGATAGAGTTTACAGCATCGGACACTCTCGAGCCGACGGGTGCGCTCTTACCGCACCTTTCCATCCTTACCTGAGATACTTGCATACCTCGGGCGGTCTATTTCTGTTGCACTTTTCCTCAGATCGCTCTGGGCGGGCGTTACCCGTTATCCTTGCCCTGTGGAGCCCGGACTTTCCTCACAGCGGGCCTTTCGGCCTCGCCGCGCGACTGTCTGTCATACTCGCACAACTATTTTAGCCCATGGCGCGGGGCTTGTCAACGGAAAATGCATTGCTATTTTGCCGTTCCTGCGCTATACTATATAATGAATTTGTATGTGCAGACGAAAGGATGAACGTCTATGACAATACAGGAATATCTATCCTCCCTGCGGGGAAAAACAGCGGCAGTGCTCGGCATCGGCGTGAGCAACACGCCGCTTATCGAGCTTTTGTGCCGAAACGGTGTGCAGGTCATCGCCTGCGACAAAAAGAGCCGCGAAGACCTCGGCGAGCGCGCGAAGCAGCTTGAAGCGCTGGGCGCGCACTTGCAGCTTGGCGAAGGCTACCTCGATGATCTGCGCGCGGACGTCGTTTTCCGCACGCCGGGCATGCGGCCGGACGTTCCGGCGCTGCTCGAGGCGAGATCTCGCGGCAGCGTTGTGACGTCGGAAATGGAGATCTTTTTCGAGGTCTGCCCCTGTACGATCATCGGCGTGACGGGCAGCGACGGCAAGACCACCACCACGAGCATCATTGCAGAAATGCTGCGCGCGGCGGGGAAGACCGTGTATCTCGGCGGCAACATCGGCCATCCGCTGCTGTGCGACGCGGAGAAGATGCAGCCTGAAGACTTCGCGGTCGTCGAGCTCTCGTCGTTCCAGCTGCTTGATATGAAGCGCTCGCCGCACATCGCGGTGATGACGAACCTTGCGCCGAACCATCTGGATGTGCACAAGGATATGGACGAGTACATCGCGGCGAAGGAGAATATCTATCTCCATCAGCACGAGGGCGACATCGCTATTTTCAACGAAGACAACGACATCACGCGCTCTCTTTCGGAAAAGGCATCCGCGCGGATGCGGCTCTTCAGCCGCCGCGAAGTGGTCGCGGACGGCGCATTCCTTCGCGGAGATACCATCGTCCTGCGCCATGACGGATGCGAGGAAGCGGTCATGCAGATCTCTGACATCCGTCTGCCGGGTATGCACAATGTCGAAAACTACCTCGCCGCCGTGACGGCGCTCGACGGTTTGGTGCCCTACGAGGTCATGCGCGAGACTGCGCGTACCTTTGTCGGCGTCGAGCACCGCATCGAGCCGGTGCGGACGATCCGCGGCGTGCAGTGGTACAACGATTCCATCGCGTCGAGTCCGACACGTACCATCGCGGGGCTCAACGCGTTTAACGAAAAGGTCATTCTGCTCGCGGGCGGATATGACAAGCATATTCCCTTTGCACCCCTTGCACCCGAGGTGGTAAAGCACGTCAAGCTGCTTATTTTGTGCGGCGCGACAGCGGACGCCATCGAAAAGGCCGTGCGCGAGTGCCCGGGCTATCACGGCAGCCCCGAGATCGTGCGCTGCGAGAGTCTGGAGGACTGCGTGAAGACCGCCTACGAGCGCGCAGTGCGCGGCGACATCGTGACGCTCTCGCCCGCATGCGCGGCGTTCGACCAGTTCGCGAACTTCATGGAGCGCGGCAAGGCGTTCAAGAAGCTCGTCATGGCGCTGGGCGAATAGGGAAAAGCCCGCGCGGCATAGGCTTCACTGGAATTGGGGTGAGGCTCTGTGCCGAAATGGAGACACAGGAGACTTTCAGGAAAGAAGCGGGCGCTGCTGCTTGTGCTGTTTTTGCTCGCGGCGCTGCTGGCGCTCGCCATCGTGGCAATGACGCACCTAAAACCCGTGCTCACGTCGCTCGCAACGGCGCGCGTGTCAAATACGGTCAACGGCATCGTGACCGCCGCCGTGAACGAGACGATCTACAGCGGCGGCGTGGACTACGACCAGCTCATCTCCTTTGAAAAGGACAACGAGGGCAAGATCACGGCGGTCAAGAGCAACATGGCGGAGTTCAACCGTTTGCAGTCCGCCATCATCGACGAGGTGCTCGAAAAGCTCTCCGAGGTGACGACGAAGGAACTCTCCGTGCCGGTCGGCACGCTGCTCGGCTCGCCGTTTTTGGCGGGGCGCGGGCCGCTGATCCGCGTGCGGATGCAGTCGGTCGGCTCGTCGAGCGCGCATTTTGAAAATGCGTTCACGTCGGCGGGTATCAACCAGACGAAGCACCAGATTTACCTTGTGGTGGACGTGTACGTCAGCATTCTGCTGCCGGGCTTTTCCACAACGACAAAATTCAGCAACACCTATTCCGTGGCGGAGACCGTTATCGTCGGCTCCGTGCCGGACAGTTACACCTATTTCAGCAATGGCGAGGACATGGAGCAGAACGCGGAAGATTACATCATGAACAACGGCTGACTGCCTTTTGTGCACCGCCGGAGAGAGGGAACGCACTATGGACAAAAATATCCGGATCGACGAGATCGTAACGCGGCTGAACGCCGCCTCCGACGCTTACTACGGCGGGCAGGAGGAGCAGATGACGAACTACGAGTGGGACGCTCTGTTCGACGAGCTGACCGCTCTGGAAAAAGCGACCGGCTATGTCCGGCCCGACAGTCCCACGCAGGTGACGAGCCATTCCGGAAACGAAATGGACGGCGAGGGGGAGAAGGAAGCGCACGAGTACCCCGCGCTCTCGCTCGCCAAGACGAAAAAGGTCGAGGAATTGCAGGACTGGGCGGGCGAGCGCGACATTTGGCTCTCGTGGAAGCTCGACGGCTCGACGCTTGTGGCGACGTATGACGGCGGCACGCTCACGCGCGTTTTGACGCGCGGCAACGGCACCGTCGGCACGAACATCACCTATATGGCCTCCGCCATCCGCGGTATTCCTGCGAAAATCAGCGACAAGGGCCACCTCGTCGTGCGCGGCGAGGCGACCATCTCCTACGCAGATTTCGAGGCCATCAACGACACGCTCGAGGACGCGGACGACCGCTACGCAAACCCCCGCAACCTCGCCGCCGGCACGCTGGCGCTCGACAAGACGAATCTCGACAAGGTGAAAGAGCGAAACGTGACATTCACACCGTTCACGCTCGTCCACACGGATGAAGTGATCCGCTCCTGGGGCGCGCGGATGGACTATCTTGACCAAATGGGCTTTACAACTGTCGAGCGCGAGCACACGGATGCGAAAAATCTGCCCGACGCCATCGCGCGCTGGACGAAAAAGGTCGATTCCGGCGAGATGGGCATTCCCGTGGACGGCCTTGTCATCACCTACGACGACACGGACTACGCCGCGACCGGCAGCGTGACGGGTCATCACGCGACGCGCGCGGGTCTTGCCTACAAGTGGGCGGACGTTTCCGCCGACACGGTGCTCGACCACATCGAATGGTCGTGCGCGGCCTCAACCATCACGCCGGTCGCGGTCTTTGACCCTGTGCAGCTCGAGGGCACGACTGTCACGCGCGCAAGCCTCTGCAACGTCAGCGAGCTCGAGCGCCTCGGCATCGGCAAGGACCGCAAGACCGAGCTTCGCATCATCAAGGCCAACAAGATCATCCCGAAGTGCATCGCGGTCGTCAGGGCCGAGGGCAGCTATGAAGTCCCGATGGCCTGTCCCGTCTGCGGCGCGGCGACCGAGGTGCGTATCAGCCCGGTAAGCGGCGTGAAGACGCTGCGCTGCACCGATCCGAACTGTCCTGCCAAGCACTTGAAGCGCTTTGTCCGCTTTGCGAGCAAGGGCGGGCTTGATATCGACGGCCTCTCCGTGCAAACGCTGCACGAGTTCGTCAACCGCGGCTATCTGCGTGATTTTGCCGACCTCTATCATCTGGACGCGCACGCGGACGAGATCGTAAAGCTCGAAGGCTTTGGCGAAAAGTCCTGCGCGAACCTGTTGGCGGCCATCGAAAAGAGCCGCAAAGTCGACCCCATCCACCTGATCTTCGCCCTCTGCATCCCAAACATCGGCGCGGACGCGGGCAAGAAGCTCATCGCAGCGCTCGGCACGAAGGGCTTTTTATCACGCATCGAGAGCGGCGAGGGATTCGAGGACGTGGACGGCATCGGCGTCGAGCGTTCAAACGCGCTCCTGAACTGGTTTGCTGACGATGAAAACAAAAACCTCTTCGACCGCCTGATGGCAGAGCTCACACTGGAGGACGTCGCCCACAAGCAGGAGACCGACGGAACCTGCAAAGGTCTGAGCTTCGTCATCACGGGCGATGTGCACCTCTTCAAAAACCGCAGCGCGTTCAAAGCCTACGTCGAACAGCAAGGCGGCGCCGTGACCGGCAGCGTCTCGGGGAAGACAACGTACCTCGTCAGCAACGACGGGGAATCGAATTCGTCGAAGACGAAAAAGGCAAAGGAACTGGGGGTTCCTATTCTTTCCGAGGAAGAATTTGTCTCTCGGTTCGGAGGTCCCGAATCTGCTGACTCTGCGGAAGTGCAAATCGGCATTGATACACTGCTGTGATCTGCTGCTGCACCGTGCAGCGGCGGTTTTCCGCACTGTGCGGAAACGGGCAACTAAAGGGGGATACTCTCTTTCAAAAGAGAGTATCCCCCTTTAAATCCCCCGAGAGAAATTTTACATTGGCAGTTTGTAGCTCGAAGAACTGCACGCGCTGCGCAATCAGGTGCGGTGTACATGGCTTCGCCATGAATCCCTGCGATTCGTGACCGCTTGCAACTGCGCCTTACTATCGTGAGGCGCGAGTGACGTTTACTCGGCGGCAGACTGTGTGCCAAATGCGGCGTTGCTGTGCTCGCCGCATTGATGACACTGGCGGTAGACGGTGATTACTGCGAACTTCTACAAGATGGGCAGAGCGGTAGCGGATAGTAGAAGCAGAGGCAAATCGTCTTGCAATGCTGACGCGGCAACACCGCGCGCAGAGAAGTGCAATCGGCAAGCATCGCAGCTCTTCGAGTTGCTTGCTTGCAATGAAAATTTTCTCAGGGAGGGTGTAAGGGAGGGATGTCTCTTTTTCAAAAAGAGACATCCCTCCCTTATCCGCGTCCCCACACAGTGTGGGGAACATTCCTTCCACATGGAGTGCGGAAAACTCACATCATATCCTTGATATGATTCAGCCGATCCAGCGCGGCGTACAGCGTCTCATCCTTCTTAGCAAAGTGTAGACGCACAATATTGTTGATCGGTTCATTGAAGAACGAGCTGCCCGGCACGGCGCCGACGCCGGCTTTTCTCGCCAGCTGCTCGCAGAAGTCGACGTCGCTCTGGCCCTTCTTGAGGTACGGGGAGATGTCGGCCAGCACGAAGTACGTACCCTCGGGATCGGTGAAGGGGATGCCGATGTCGCGCATGCCCTCGGTGAAGATCTTCTTCATGTGCGCGTAGTGCGCGCCGAACTCGTCATAGTAGCTCAGCGGCATGTTGAGGCCGACGACGGCGGCCTCCATCAGAGGCGACGGGCAGCCGACGGCGTTGAAGTCGTGGTACTGGCGGATGCGCGCCATGATGTTCTCCGGCGCGATGGCATAGCCGAGTCTCCAGCCGGTGACGGAGTAGGTCTTGGAGAGCGACGAGCAGGAGACCGTGCGCTCCCACATGCCGGGGATGCTGTTCATGTAGACGTGCTTGCGGCCGTCGTAGATGATGTGCTCATATACCTCGTCCATGATGGCGTAAACGTCGTAGCGGATGCAGAGGTCGGCGATGGTCTTGAGCTCTTCCTCGGTGAAGACCTTGCCGCTCGGGTTCGAGGGATTGCAGATGATGATGGCCTTCGCGCCGCCGCGGAACGCATCTTCGAGCACGTTCGGGTCAAAGGAGAACGTCGGCGGATTCAGAGGGACAAAGACCGGCTCGCAGTCGGCCATGATGACCTGTGCGCGGTAGTTTTCGAAGAACGGGGAGAACATCACGACGCGGTCGCCCGGATTCGTCAGGGCGAAGAGCGTGTCGACCATCGCTTCGGTCGAGCCGATGGTCGCGACGATCTCGGTCTCGGGGTCGATGGTGCGGCCCATGAAGTGACCGCATTTGCGCGCGATGGCCTGGCGGAAATTCGGCGCACCCATCGTGATGGGGTACTGATGGGGGCCTTCGTGGCTCACGACCTCGAGGCGGTCCATCATCTCCTTGGGCGGGTCAAAATCGGGGAAGCCCTGCGCTAAGTTGATCGCGCCGCATTCGTTGGAGATACGCGTCATTCTGCGAATGACGGAGTCGGTAAAGTGCTGATTTCTTCTGCTCATTTCCTGCATGGGTGTGCCGTCCTTTCCGTTGCGGTCAGTGCGGAACACGCTCGCAGAGCCGCAATCAAGTGAAGTTGTTCTTAATATTACATAAAGATGAGAGAATGTCAAGTATTACAAAGGACAACATGACGAAGTTCGACGCTTTGTCACGATAAAGCAGGAACGCGGCGGCCGCTTTTGTATAGAATGGAGCAGGCGAACGCCGGGAGAGGAGGGGAAAAGCATGTATTCGAATCCGCCGCCGCGCCCGCCGGGACCACCGCTGTTCGGCCCGTGGCACTGCGTGGGTGTTTGCGCGCTGGCGCTGGGGCTCGGTATTTTCATTGCGGCTGTTTTTCCGGTGGGGGCGCTGATGTTTCTGGTCGCGTTTCTTCTCATCTTCTGCGGCATCGGCTGCCTGCGCAGATTTTAATATTGGTTGAAAAGGGCATGAATATTGGGAGGGGGAAAAGCATGAAAATTGTCGTTTGGAAGTCACCCAAGGTCCTCTCGTCGCTGCTGCGGCGCGTATTTGGCGTCAGGGAGGAAGCATAACGCGCGTCCACAGTGCATAGAGTGCAGTAACCACTTAGCCGAAGGAGAGGGACTGCAATGGAACTGGAATTGAAAAAGGAGCAGTTTGCCTGTTATCAGGCGTTACCGCAGCTCAGCGAGAACCGCGAGGAGACAACGGAGACCATCGTGCCGGACTATCTGCCGGACATCGCCCGCATCGTGGATGCGAGCGGGTGCCTTTTCCTGCGCAGCCGTGAGATCGCAGACGGAAAAGCGCAGGTGTCGGGCACGGTCCGCATGACGCTTTTGTACGTGGCCGAGGACGCGCAGGGGATGAAGTCGTTTGAATACACGCTGCCGCTCGACGAGACGATCGAGGGGCGCACGCTGAGCGGCAGCGCGGACAGCTGCCTCGATGGACGGCTCTGCTCGTGCGAAGTGCGCATGCTCAACCCGCGTAAGGTGTTTACGCGCGTGAACGTGGAGTTGACGCTTACGCCCTACGTGCCCGCGTCGCTGAGCGTGTGCAGCGGCGTGAAGGAGCAGGAAGCCTACAAGATCGAAACGCTGTGCGAAAAGAAGGACATCGGCATCATCCGCGCCATTCGGGAAAAGGACTTCACGTTTTCCGATGAAGTGCTGCTTTCGGGCACGAAGGAGCCCATTCAGGAGCTTTTACGCACAAAGTGCGCGCTGCGCGTGACCGACTGCAAGTCGATCGGCAACAAGATCGTGCTCAAGGGCGTCGCGCGGCTGGATGCCATCTACTTGGATGAGAGCGGGAACCTTGCGTCCATGAGCAGCGAGCTGCCGTTTTCGCAGATTCTCGACGGCCTTGCCGAAGAGGAGGGCGAGACGACGGTGCGCGCGTCGCTGCGCCTGACAGGCGCGGAGATCCATGTCGGCAGCGAGAGCGAGCCGGACAACAACCGCGCCATCTCGCTGCGGCTCTACATCAGCGCGTTCACAGCGGTGCGCGAGGTGAAAAGCGTTTGCTGTGTGGCGGACCTTTACAGCACGGCCTACGACCTGACCGCGAAGACGGAGACGGTCGAGCTGTGCGACAGCGCGGCGCTGGTGCTGCGCGAGCAGCTCGTGCGCGAAAAGATCGAGACCGGGGCCGAGGTGCAGACGGTGCTGGCGACGGACGTGATCTTCAGCAGCGCGGGCGTGAGCGGCGGGGGAGAGAGCGCGTCGCTGCGCGCGACGGCGAATCTGCGCGTGCTGTATCTCGACGAAAACGCCGTGCCGCTGCTCTCCGAGCGGCGGAGCGAGGTGCTGCTCGAGACCGACCTTCCGGGCAGCGGACAGGCGCGGGTGCAGGATGTGTATGCGGGCGAGATCGCCGCGTCCGTCGGCGCGGACGGCGTGGAGCTGCGCTTCCCCGTAACGTTTGCCGTCAGCGTGTCGGAAACGCCGTGTTATCCTTGCCTTCAGTCGCTTGAGGCCGAGGAGTGCGGGAAAAAGGACGAGAACGTCCCCTCGCTCGTGCTGCGCGCGATGAAGCAGGGCGAGCGGCTGTGGGATATTGCCAAGCTGTACCGCACGACGGTCGAGGCCATCCTTGCGGCCAACGAGCTCAAGGAGGAATCCGCCGCGGTGATCGGAAAGCTGCTGCTGATCCCACGCAGGCGATGAGGAACGGAGGAAGAAGGTATGAGCATGAATACGGAGATCTATCAGGATATTTCGACCCGCACGGCGGGGGACATCTACATCGGCGTCGTCGGCCCCGTGCGCGCGGGCAAGTCGACGTTCATCAAGCGCTTTATGGAAACGCAGGTCATCCCGAATATCGACAATGTCTACCGCCGCGAGCGGGCGAAGGATGAGCTGCCGCAGAGCGGCAGCGGCCGTATGGTGATGACGGCGGAGCCGAAGTTCGTGCCGGAAGAGGCGGTGGACATCGCGCTCGACGAGGGAAGCAGCTGCTCGGTCCGGCTCATCGACTGCGTGGGCTACATGATCCCGGGCGCGGCGGGGCAGATGGAGGGCGAGAGCCCGCGCATGGTCTCGACGCCGTGGCTCGATCACGAGGTGACGATGAGTGAGGCGGCGGAGCTTGGCACAACGCGCGTCATCCGCGAGCATTCGACCATCGGCGTTGTGGTGACGACCGACGGCAGTATCACCGATATCCCGCGCGAGGACTACATAGAGGCCGAGGGCCGCGTCATCCGCGAATTACAGGAGATCGGCAAGCCCTTCCTCGTCCTGCTCAACGCGACAGAGCCGGAAAGCGATCGCGTGCAGGCAATGGCAAGGGATATCGCTTCACGCTATGGCGTGACATGTCTGCCCGTCAACTGCCTGACGCTCGACGACAACGCAGTGGGAATGATTCTCAAGGCCATCCTTTACGAGTTCCCGCTCTGCGAGCTGGACCTCTTCATCCCGCCGTGGGTCGAGGCGCTTGCCGACGATCACCCGATCAAAAGCGGCCTCTATCAGGCCATCCGCGAGAACACAGGCAGCCTCCACTGTATCCGAGAGGTGCAGGGCGCGATCAGCGCCATCGGCGGCTGCGAAAGCGTCAGCAGCGCGCGCATCACGTCCATTCAGCTCGGCACGGGCGTCGCCGCGGCGGAATTGCAGCTCCCGCGCGCACTGTTCTACCGGACGCTGAGCGAGCAGTCGGGCTTCGATGTGAAGGATGACGGCGATCTGCTGAGCCTTCTCACTGAGCTCTCGTCGGTCAAGGCGGAGTACGACAAGGTGGCGCAGGCGGTGTCCGACGCGCGCGAGAGAGGCTACGGCATCGTTGTGCCGACGGTCGACGAGCTGAACTTGGAGGAGCCGGAGATCATGAAGCAGGGTGGGCGTTACGGCGTGCGGCTCAAGGCGAGCGCGCCAAGCCTGCACATCATCCGCGCCGACATCGAAACGACCGTTTCGCCCATCGTCGGCAATGAAAAGCAGAGCGAAGACATGGTCAACTACCTCTTGCAGGAGTTCGAGGGCGACACGACGAAGATATGGCAGTCCAACATCTTCGGCCGCAGCTTCCACGAGATCGTGAACGAAGACTTGCAGGCAAAGCTCAAGCACATGCCGGACGACGCGCGCCTCAAGCTCCGCCAGACGCTTGAGCGCATCATCAACGAGGGCACGGGCGGTCTCATCTGTATCATCCTGTAAAGAAACAAAGCGAGAGGAACTTCCTCTCGCTTTGTTACATTCCTGTAACTGGAATGTCATCACTTTGTAACTTGTCATTTCCGCTGCCCGCTGTTATGCTGTTCTATAAGAAGGATAACAGGAGGAAGAGGATATGAGCCGAAAGATCGCGCTGCCGCTGCTGGTGGCAGCGGCGCTTGTCAGCATCATCTTAGCAAGCCGCACCCCGCAGCCCATTATAGAGGAATTGCCACCGGAGGAGGCTGACGTGCCCACCGCGCTGCTCACGCAGACCGAGGAGGCCGGTGGTTAGACTGTCACGCTGAAGGTCTACGAGCCGGATGAGGCTGGCTATGCGCGCTACGCGCTCTTTGGCGCGGACGGTGCGGAGATCGACATACCGTTCGGCGTGGATCGCGGCACTTGGATCTGGAATGGCGACGCTGCCGAAAAAGTCTCCCTCACCGCACGGGACGATGTGCTCGGATTTCCGGGCTTCGAGCTTGAAACGATCCAAGGCATAGTTATGACAGTTTGTGACTTCTATGCGCTGACGGAGCAGGGCTTCGTCTATGAGGGCAGGGCCTTTGGCTATGACTTTGATGATGCGGCGGAAGGCGACGGCGCGTGGCCGCTTGATCTCACGGGAGACGGGTGCAGCGAGCTGGTTACGCGCAGTACCTTTGGCGACGACGCGCCGTGCGTTTTTGTCTACCGCTGGAACGCCGCGGAGGGGAACTCTCAGTACAGTGAGGTCGACTGGGATAAGGCGGACGCGCAGCTTGCGCGCCTGAGTGCGCCCCTCGGCGTGACCGCGCGGGCGGAGACCTATCATGCACAGAACAATACCGTTACGCTGACGCTCTACACGGAAAGCGGCACGAAGGAAACGACGCTGCCGCTTACCACAGATATTCTCGGCGAGTGGTTTGCAGATGACTGACCGGAATGATATAAAAAGGAACCGATTCGAAAGAATCGGTTCCTTTTTTACTGAAAAATTTACTTGGCCAGCACTTTTTTGAGTTTGGCGAAACGGGGGAGGGAGTCCTCCTTCGGGAGCTTGGGCTCGCCCTGGATGAGGGGGAGGACATAGTCGATGAACTCCTGCTTGACGCCGTTGTGCGCATCGTTGATCCACTCGAGCGGGATCTTCTTTTCATAGTTTGCAACGGACGTGAGCGGGAGGAGCTTCGTCTTGCAGGCGTAATGACCGTTCACGGCTTCGCGCTCGAAGGCGACCATCTTGTCAGTGATGCCGACAACGGCGTTTTCTACCGCGGCACGACCGGCCATGGCGGCCTCTTCGATATCGGTCCCGCTTGCGAGGTGTGCGCCGCAGCGCTGGAGCAGCGACAGCTCGATGCCGCGCACCTTCGCGCCGGTCTTTTCCTTCACGATGCTCGCCAGCAGCGCCGCGAGGCCGCCGAGCTGCGCGTGGCCAAAGCCGTCCGTCGCGCTGGTCTTGGCCTCGGAGACAAAGCTGCCGTCGGCATAATGAATGCCCTCGGATACGGCGACCATACAGCTGCCGGTCTCCTTGTAGATGCGCTCGACGTCGGCAAGGAAGGTATCCATGTCGAAATCAGTCTCGGGCAGGTAGATGAGGTCGGGACCCGCGCCGTACTTCGTCGCGAGCGCGGCGGCAGCGGTCAGCCAACCGGCGTGGCGGCCCATGATCTCAACAATGCAGATCATGCCCGTGTCGTAAACGTGCGCGTCCTGATAGACCTCCATCAGGCTCGTCGCGATGTACTTGGCGGCGCTGGCGTAGCCGGGGCAGTGGTCGGTGCCATAAAGGTCGTTGTCGATCGTCTTGGGCACGCCCATGACGCGGCACTCGTAGCCGACCTTCTGCATGTACTTGCTGATCTTATTGCAGGTATCCATCGAGTCATTTCCGCCGTTGTAGAAGAAATAGCGGACGTCGTGCTTTTTGAATACCTCAAGGATGCGCTTGTAATCGGTGTCGTCCTCGTCGGGGTCCTTCATCTTGTAGCGGCAGGAGCCGAGGGCGGAGGAGGGGGTGTACTTTAAAAGCTCCAGCTCCTTCGGGTCTTCCTGACTCATGTCGAACAGGCGGTCTTCGAGCACGCCCTTGATACCGTGCTCTGCGCCGTAGACATTCGTGATGCAGCCGGAATCGAGCGCCGTGCGGATGACGCCGTAAGCGCTCGCGTTGATGACGGAGGTCGGGCCGCCGGACTGGCCGATGATGCACGCGCCTTTCAATTCACTCATAGCAGTTCTCCTTATCGCTTAGGCCTTGCCGGCGCAGCCGAGCACATCGACGAGCTTGTGGCGGACGAGCTCCTTGATGTTGGCACGGGCGGGCTTGAGGTATTCACGCGGGTCGAACTTGTCGGGGTGCTCATCGAGGAAAGCACGCACGGTGCCGGTCATGGCAAGGCGCAGGTCAGAATCGATGTTGATCTTGCAGACGGAGAGCTTTGCGGCCTCGCGCAGCTGATCCTCGGGCACGCCGATAGCGTTGGGCATCTTGCCGCCGTGCTCGTTAATCATCTTGACATACTCCTGCGGGACGGAGGAGGAGCCGTGCAGCACGATGGGGAAGCCGGGCAGACGCTTGGAGACTTCCTTCAGCACATCGAAGCGCAGCGGGGGCGGGACGAGGATGCCCTGCTCATTGACGGTGCACTGCTCGGGCTTGAACTTGTAAGCGCCGTGAGAGGTACCAATGGCGATGGCAAGGGAGTCGCAGCCAGTCTTGGAGACGAATTCCTCGACTTCTTCGGGATGGGTGTAGGACGCCTCGTGCGCGGCGACCTTGACCTCGTCCTCGATACCGGCGAGGGTGCCGAGCTCGGCCTCGACCACGACGCCGTGGTCATGTGCGTACTCGACAACCTTCTTCGTGATCTCGATATTTTCGGCAAAGGGCTTGGAGGAGGCGTCGATCATGACGGAGGTGAAGCCGCCGTCGATGCAGGACTTGCAGGTCTCGAAGTCCGGGCCGTGGTCAAGGTGCAGCACGATGGGGATATCGGGGCAGCACTCGACAGCAGCTTCCACGAGCTTGACGAGGTAGGTGTGGTTCGCGTAGGCGCGGGCGCCCTTGCTGACCTGCAGGATCACGGGCGCGTGCTCTTCCTGGCAGGCCTCGGTGATACCCTGCACGATCTCCATGTTGTTGACGTTGAACGCGCCGATGGCGTATCCGCCGTCATAGGCTTTTTTGAACATTTCAGTAGATGTTACGAGCGGCATAATATCTTCTCCTTTGATAAAAAAGTTATTTCGAATGTTTGGTACGTTTGGAACTAATTGCATTGTAACACAGAAATTTGATTTTGCAAGAGGATTTGCGATATTTTTGAAAAAAGGAGACAAAACCGATTCGCTTTGTCTCCTTTCTTTGCTCAGATGTTCACTTTGACCGTCTCAGCAATCTGGTCCGCTGTCAGGCCATACTCGCGCAGCACGTCCGCCGCCTTGCCGGACTGGCCGAAGCGGTCGTTCACGCCGATCTTATGGAACTTGCAGTTGACCTTACCCATCAGGACGTCGGCCACGGCGTCGCCCAGACCGCCGATGACGCTGTGCTCCTCGACGGTGATGACCTTGCCGCACTTTTCAGCCCATTCGGTGACGCACGCAGCGTCGATGGGCTTGATGGTGTGGATGTTGATGACGGCAGCGTCGATGCCTTCCTTGGCGAGCATTTCTGCAGCCATCAGGGATTCATTGACCATCAGACCCGTTGCGAAGATCGCGACGTCCTTGCCCTCGCGAAGAACGTTGGCCTTGCCGATCTCAAAGGGCTTGACCATGTCGCCCTCAAAAACGGGCGTGGCGAGGCGCGCAAGGCGCATATAGACCGGGCCGTTCATCTCGGCGATCGCCATGGTGGCGGCCTTTGCTTCGTTGGCGTCCGCGGGGCAGATGACCGTCATGCCGGGGATGGCGCGCATGAGCGCGAGATCCTCGATGCACTGGTGGCTGCCGCCGTCCTCGCCGACGCTGACGCCCGCGTGCGTGGCGCAGACCTTGACATTGAAGTGCGGGTAAGCAACGGAGTTTCGGATCTGCTCATAGGCGCGGCCCGCCGCGAACATCGCAAACGAAGAGCAGTAGGGGATAAGGCCCATCGTGGACATACCGGCGGCAATGTCGACCATGTTGGCTTCGGCAATGCCGCAGTTGTAGAATTTTTCGGGGTGCGCCTTGGCGACCTTGCAGGTCTGCGTGGCGTTGGCGAGGTCGGCGTCGAGCACGACGACCTTATCGTTCTTTTCGACCAGTTCGATCAGCGCTTCGCCGTAAGCCTGACGGGTTGCAATTTTATCAGCCATGTTCTTAGTCCTCCAATTCCTTCAAAGCCTGCTCGCGCTGCTCGGCATTTGGGGCCTTGCCGTGCCAGCCGACCTGATTCTCCATGAACGAAACACCCTTGCCCTTGACGGTGTGTGCAAGGATGGCCTTGGGCTTGCCGGGCATGGTAGGCTTGGAGAGCGCGGCCTCGACGGCGCCCAAATCGTTGCCGTCGGGCAGCTCGACGAGGTCAAAGCCGAACGCGCGGAGCTTGGCGGGCAGATCGCCAAGGCTCATGACCTGGTCGTTCGTGCCGTCGATCTGGAGCCCATTGTTGTCGATGATGACGGTCAGATTGTCGAGCTTATAGTGCGCGGCGGCCATATAGGCCTCCCAGATCTGTCCCTCCTGGCTCTCACCGTCGCCGACGAGGGCGAAGACCTTCGTATCCTTGCCGAGATGCTTGGCACCGAGCGCCATACCGACGGCGATGGACACGCCCTGACCGAGAGAGCCGGTGGAAGCGTCCACGCCGGGGACCTTCTTCGCGTCGGGATGACCCTGCAGGATGGAGTGGAGCTGGCGGAAGTTTGCGTACTCGTCGCGGGAGATGAAGCCCTTGGCGGCGAGGACTGCGTAGTAGCAGGGAGCGGCATGACCCTTGGAGAGCACGAAACGATCACGGTCGGGATCGTGCGGGTTCTGCGGGTCAACGCGCATGTGGTTGAAGAAAACGCTGGTCATCAGCTCCACCGCAGACAGCGAACCGCCGGGGTGGCCGCTGCCGGCGTTGGCGGTCATCGTGATGATGTCGCGCCGTACCTGCCGGCAGATGGGGGAAAGCTCTTTTGTATTCATGGAAACCCTCCTTGAAAAATACATTTCATCAACTATTAAGTATATCGGATGAAGCCGGGAAAGTCAATTTTAATCCTCGTTCTTTTTCATCTTTACATGTGACAAGGGATTTGCCTTTGCAGCAACGCGCAGCGCGTCGTTATCAATGTGTGTGTAGATCTCCGTCGTGTTCAGATGCTCATGCCCGAGCACCTCCTGCACGGCTTTGACGTCCACGCCATTTTGCAGCATGAGCGTTGCCGCCGTGTGGCGCAGCTTGTGCGAGGAGTATTCTGAAGCGTCGAGCCCCGCGGCGCTCAGGTGCTTTTTGACGAGCGCGTGGACGCTCGAGCGGCTGATGCGCTCGTTGCGCGACGAGAGAAAGAGGGCATTGTGGTCGCGGCCGGAGATGGGGCGGCGGACGGCGAGATAACGCTTGAGCGCATCCTTGCAGGCGTCGTTTAAGTAGACGATGCGCACCTTGTTGCCTTTGCCGAGCACGCGCAGCGCGTCGTCCTGAATGTCCTGCAGATCAAGGCCGCAAAGCTCGGAGATTCGCAGCCCGCAGTTCAGAAAGATCGTCAGAATGCAGTAATCGCGCTCGCGGTTCTGCCCGTCGACGGACTGCAAAAGCTGCACGCTCTCATCGAGTGTCAGATATTTCGGCAGCGACTTTTTGATCTTGGGGGAGTCAAGGTCCTTGCAGGGATTCGTGTCCAAAAGGTGCGCTTTATTGACCAAATAGTTGTAAAAAGACCGAATCGTCGCGATTTTTCGTGCTCTGGACGCGGCATTCAGGCCGTAGTCGGACACGTCGCTGTTCTGATGCTGCACGCGGTCACGGCTCAGATAGGTCATGTAGGCGTAAATATCGGTCAATGTTACTTTTTTCACAAAGTCGAGATCGACATCCATGATGGAAATTTCACTCAAAGGGAGGTCTCGCAGCGACGGATTGCGCGACTGCTTCAGATAGCGAAAAAAGTTGCGCAGGTCGAGAAAGTATTCGTCGACTGTTTTCTGCGAGTGGGCTTTGATGGTCTCGTGATAGGATAAAAAATCACGCAGGATCGGCGGCGATTCCAAGCGGTAGTCGTTCATAGTAAATGAGCGCCAGCGCAGGCTCAGAAACAGCTCATCTAAATCAGAAATAAAAAATACAGAGGAGTTACGAAGTGTTGGATTTCAAAATACCGGAAAAAATTCGGTAGCTCTGATCTGTGAGCGTTGTCGGCGGTTCAAGCGTGATACACAGCTGCGCAGCGATTGATCGTTCGAACGGATGCACAGCGCACATGCCGTTAATCGACGGTATGACGGCTTTCAATAAAGAGGCCGATGGAGAGGGGCATTTTGAAGTCCATACTCAATTGAACAAAATAAAAATTTTGTTCAATAAAGGGGGGCGGAAAAGCGTATTCTTGCGGAAATGAGCGTTTTGGCGTGGCTGGCGACAAAAACCTCCTTTGTCAGGATCATGGGATTCTATGGGTCCGGCAGTGTGAAAACGCTGCCGGTTTTGCTACTATATTATAGATTATAGAAACTGCTTTACAATCGGCGCGCCGGCGTTTACGCCTGCACAATGGCACGCAGCGCTTCGGCGATGTTGCGCGCTTCGATCAGCGCGAGTCCCTGCGGCGCGCGGATCTGATCCTTGCGCTGCTTCGGGATGATGCATGTTTCAAAGCCCAGACGGTGCACCTCGCTGAGCCGCTCGCTCAAATGGTTCACGCTGCGAAGCTCGCCGGTTAGGCCGACCTCGCCGATGGCGGCGACGTGATTGCCGATGGGCTTGTCGAGATAACTCGACGCGAGCGCCAGCACGGCGGCAAGGTCTGCTGCGGGCTCGTCCACGCTCAATCCGCCGATGACGTTCAAGAACGCGTCACAGCCGGACACCTTGAGCGCGCCGCGCTTTTCGAGCACCGCCATCAACATGGCGGCGCGGTTGTAGTCAAAGCCGTTGCTTGTCCGCCGCGAGACCGACTGCGCCGCGGGCGCAAGCAATGCCTGCACCTCGGCCAGCACCGGGCGCTGGCCCTCCATCACGCAGGTCACGCAGGTGCCGGGCGCGTCGTCGGGCCGTCCCGAAAGCAGCATTTCCGACGGGTTCGGCACTTCGACAAGGCCTTCGCTGCGCATTTCGAATACGCCAATCTCGTTCGTCGCGCCGAAGCGGTTTTTTGCCGCGCGCAGGATGCGATAGCTCATGTGCGCCTCGCCCTCGAAATACAGCACGCAGTCGACCATGTGTTCCAAGACCTTCGGGCCCGCAATAGAACCCTCTTTGTTGACGTGCCCGATGACAAAGACGGTGATGCCCTCCCCTTTGGCGAGCTGCATCAGCTCCAGCGTGCAGGCGCGCACCTGCGCCACGCTGCCCGCGGGCGATTCGAGCGAGTCCTGATAGAGCGTCTGGATGGAGTCGACGATCAAAACGTCGGGCTTTTCTTCTTCGACGGATTCCAGCACATCACCGAGGCAGGTCTCAGACAGCACGTACAGGTTGTCCGACTGCACGCCGAGGCGGTCGGCGCGCAGCTTGAGCTGACGCGGCGATTCCTCGCCGGAAACGTACAGAATTTTCGCGTTTTCACTCAGCTTTCCGCAGATCTGCAGCATCAGTGTTGACTTGCCGATGCCCGGCGCGCCGCCGACGAGTACGAGCGAGCCCTGCACAGCGCCCCCGCCGAGCACACGGTCAAGCTCGCCCATGCCGGTGGGAAAACGGATCTCCTGCGCCGTATCGAGCTCTGCGATCGGGTGCGCCTTGGCGCGCAGCGCGCGGCTGCGGCCGCCCGTTTTTGCCTTTGCACTGTCGCCGACGGCCTGCTCCACGAGCGTGTTCCATGCGCCGCAGCTCGGGCAGCGGCCCGCCCATTTGGGCGTTTCGTTGCCGCACTCCGTGCAGAAAAATACACTTTTTGCCTTTGCCATATTGTAAACCTCTTTTGCTTTACTGCTACTGCTGTAAAAGACCGGACGCGATCACAACGGCCAGTCTTTGCTGATATTCGCCACTTTTCAAAAGCGCCGTTTCGTTTTCATTGCTCAAAAATCCGCACTCGATCAGGATTGCAGGCGCGGTGACGTTTTTCATCAGGAAGATCGACGCGTCGATGGCCTTCTCTGTCTTCTCATTGCCCGCATTGACAGTCTGATTCAGCGCGAGCTGCACCGCATTCGCGACCTCGGCACTCCCCTCTTTTTTGCCGTAAAACACCTGCGCGCCGTGCGTCTGCTTGGATGACGGAAGACTGTTCTGGTGGATGCTGACAAGGATAGCGCCTTGTGTGCTGTTGACCAGTCCCACGCGGTTTTCGAGGTCGGAGCGCTTCTTTTCCCGCAGCGTGGACGCACTGGCATCGTGGATGGAGATATCCTCTGTGCGCGTCATGCGCGTCTCCTTGCCGAGAAAAACGAGCAGCGCGTCGAGCCGCCGCGCGATGGCGAGGTTCATGTCGCTTTCCTTGCTGCCGTCGGCGGCGACGGCCCCGCCGTCTTCCCCGCCATGTCCCGCATCGATGACCCAGACGGTATTCCCTACTGCCGCTGCGCCGCTTGTTTGGGCCGCTTTCGGCGGCAGAGCAAAGCTGACGGCAAGAGCCGACAGTACGAGCAGCAGCGCAAACACGGCGCTGAGCGCCTTTCTTCCCAAAACCAGAAACAATTCCCTCACCCCGGAACAATGTATGCCCCGCGGCGCGGCCTTATGTGCTTTTCATTATACAGGACTTTGAACAAAAAGAAAAGCCCCGCTTCCCTTTTTTCTCCCGCTGCATAGGATGGTGTGGGCGGATGCCCGATTTCTTTGCAAGGAGGAGACTTCTTTGGACGACAACAGAGCCATGCGCGCCGAGTCCGGCGTGGGCACACTGCCGAACGGCTGCTGCGCGCCGCTGGCTTTTCCCTATGTCCCCGTGCAGAAAAACGACCCCGAGCGCTATTCCCAACAGGACGCGCTCAAGGCCGGCACGCTGTTTCCGGGGCTGAACCTACCCTTTCACGCGCAGATGAAGACGAAGTTCCCCGCCGTCAACACGGCGCTCTCAGAGCTGATGGCGCTCGATTTTGCCATCGACGAGCTGGGGCTTTATCTCACCACACACCCGGAGGACACCGAGGTTCTGAACCTCTACTGGTCGTATATCAAGCTCGGCCGCGAGGGGCGCGAGGCCTATGAAAAGCAGTACGGCCCGATTTTGCAGACGGACGTGACGCCCGGCAGCTTCAAGTGGCTGAATGATCCGTGGCCGTGGGATCTGGAGGGAGAAAAGTAATGTTTGTATATGAGAAAAAGTTACAGTACCCCGTCAAGATCAAGAACCCGAATCCACGGCTTGCCGCGGCGATCATCTCGCAGTACGGCGGCCCGGACGGCGAGCTCGGCGCGTCGCTGCGCTACCTCTCCCAGCGCTACTCCATGCCCTACCCCGAGCTCAAGGGCCTGCTGACCGATATCGGCACAGAGGAGCTGGGGCATTTGGAGATGGTCGGCACGATCGTCCACCAGCTCACGCGAAATCTCACGGAGGAACAGATCAAGGAGGCTGGATTCGAGGCCTATTTTGTCGACCACACGACAGGCGTTTTCCCGCAGTTCGCCTCGGGCTACCCGTGGTCGGCGAGCACCATGCAGGTCACGGGCGACACCATCGCGGACCTGACGGAGGACCTGGCGGCGGAGCAGAAAGCGCGCGTGACGTACGACAATATCCTGCGCCTTTCCGACGATCCGGACGTGAGTGATGTCATCAAATTCCTGCGTGCGCGCGAGATCGTACACTTCCAGCGCTTCGGTGAAGGCCTGCGCCTCGCCAAGGACCGCCTGGACGAGAAAAATGTCTACTACGTAAACCCGAGCTTCGACAAGTAAAGATAGAAAATGAAAAGGAAGTCTCTGCCGACCGGCAGAGACTTCCTTTTTGTGGAGGGATACGGTAACGAAAACCCGGGAGCGTTTCAATCCCCGCGCCCCTTGCGGGGCGCGACCTGCCGAGGTCGGCGAACCACTTGGCGATTTTGCCATTTCAATCCACGCGCCCCTTGCGGGGCGCGACATGGGAGACTTGCGCATATACCGCCCGCTATATTATATTTCAACCCACGCGCCCCTTGCGGGGCGCGACATCGCAAGCGGCAACATCGTCAAGCAGACGCTTGTATTTCAATCCACGCGCCCCTTGCGGGGCGCGACCGACCGTTGCTTACGGCGATAACGTCGCCGGTTGATTTCAATCCACGCGCCCCTTGCGGGGCGCGACAGCAAGAGTGTACAAATCACTATGCACATTTTTGCGATAACAGACAAATTTCAGATGTTTTTGCGCAAAATGCCGACTGTCAGGGCATTCTGTTCCTTTTTTGTGCGAGAAAAACGTGCAAATTTTAGTGCGAACCGCCCGGACAATTTCTGCGCGCTTGTGCTTCGCACTATAAGATCATCGGTTCCTCGGGCAGATACGTCTGCTTGCAGCCGAAGTGTTCGATTTTATTCTCGTACTTCTTGCCCAAGTAGTAAAATCGAAGGCTGTCCTTTTCCGGGTCAATGATCTTACAGAGTTCATTTTGCAGCTTCCGGCACTGCGCCGTGTCCAGCAGGCATTCGAACACCGAATTCTGCACGCGCTGACCGTAATTGACACATTCCTTTGCGATTCTGCGCAGCCGCCCGCGTCCGGCGGCGTCGCTCGTGTTCACATCGTAGGTGATCAGAACCAGCATTGGCGCCTCACTTCCATAAAAACGGCGGATAGTCGTCCAAGTCGCCGCGCAGGTACCGAGCGAGCAGCAGGCTTTGTACATACGGTACCAGACCCCACGGTATCTTTTCCTCGAGAAACGGATGCGTGATGGTCTCCTTTTTCCGCTCCTGCCACTTTTGCAGGAACGTCCTGCGCCCTGTGTCCGTCAGCAGCACCGCGCCGCTCTCGCGGAAGTCAAAATCGATCGCTTTGAGCACACGGTTGTTGATGAGCGTGAGCACAAAGCGGTCGGCAAAGCACGGGCGCAGCTCCTCCATCAAATCGAGCGCCAGCGACTCCCGCCCTGGCCGGTCGCGGTGGAGATATCCGACGTAGGCGTCCAGCCCTACGCTTTCAAGCGCCGAGGCGCAGTCGTGCGCGAGCAGACTGTAAGCAAACGACAGCAGCGCGTTGAACGCATCGAGCGGCGGACGGCGGCTGCGCTCGCGGAAGAAAAACGTCTCTTTTCCCTGCAAGATCATGTCGTCCAGCACGCTGAAATATGTCGCCGCGCCGACGCCTTCGAGGCCGCGCAGACTGTCGAGCGACGTCTCCGCTGCGATCTGCGGCAGAAGCCCCTGTAACTGGTCGGACACGGCTGAAAAGCGCGATTCGTCAATGCGCATGGCGTGGTCGCGGCGCGTGCGCTCCACGCTCCATTTTGCGTTGTAGACCTTGCCGAAGATCATCATTCCGGCGACGCGACAGCTCTGCGACGGGTCGTCCGCCACGCGGTACTGCATCCGCCGCAGCAAGACGTTCCCCTGCGCCTGACCTGCTACACGGGCGAGAAATTTCCCGCGCGGCGAGCAGAACGCAAGCCCGATCTCCCGCTGCGCGCATTTTCCCATCAATGCAGGCGAAGCCCCTGCGTAGGAGAAGGTGACGATGCTTTGCAGCGTGTGCAGCGGATAGCGGGCGACCGCTTCCCCGCCGCGGTTCGCCACAACGTTTTCCCCGTCCAGCGAGAGGTAAATGTCCTCCGATGTGACAAAAAGCGTGTTCAAAAGCTGTCTCATTGATCTCCCTCCATTGCGCCGCGCAGATACGCGGAAACGGACTTGCTTCTCATCAGCTTTGGCAGACACAATCCTTTCAGCGAGCAGGCGTTGCAGCCTTTTGTCGGCTTTACCTTCGGCGTGCTGCCGCGCGCGTAGAGCGCGTGCATCTCTTCAAGGAGGGCACGCACCTTCTGCCGCAGCGCGGGGGTGAAGTCGACTTCCGTGCGCCGCCGCGGCTCGCCGTAATAGAGCGCGCCGCGCGGGATCTCGCAGCAGAGCATTTCTTCAAGGCACATCGCCTGTCCACAGAGCTGGAGCGTGTCTTCCGTGCCCTCTTTCGGCTTTCCGCGCTTATACTCCACGGGATAGGGCTGCCACAGGCCCTCGCGGCCTTTGAGCGGAATGCCCGTCTCGCCGCGGCGGAATTCCAGCACGTCGCACGCGCCTGATACGCCGAGCGTGCGGGAAAAGACGCGCATATCGCGCGTGATGACGAGGTCGCCCCTGCTTTCGGTGAATGAGCCGTCGTGCGCGTTTTCGTGCATGATCGTGCCGTCCGTTGTGCGGTAGTTTTCCGCCCATTGCTTTTCTACATGGATGAGTGCCCACTGGCGGCGGCAGAATTTGAAATGCTGTAAGCCGGAAAGCTGGAGGAAGTCCTCATCCTGATAGATCACCCCATCCGCGTGCAAGTCACGCCAGAGGGAAGGTGCGTTTCATCCACGCTGACAGTGTAGTCGCCGTAGCTTCTCGGCGCGGTCACGCCGTCCTTGTGTTCGACCTTGACAAGGTCAAAGAGCTTGTGCGCCGGAGCGCAGCCGAGCTCGCAGTTGTGCTTGAAGACGATGAGCTCGCGCACGGCCATTTTGCCGCGCGCGGCGGAATGGTCGTTTTCAAACATGTTCAAAATAGCCGTCCACAGGAGTTCGAGGTCCTCTTCCGAAAAGCCGGTCGTCTTGCGCGCGAGATTCGCCGACACATAGCCCTCCGCGCGGTAGAGGCCGTAAGGCACGATGTACTTGCGGCCCATCTCGGTGTTCTTCTTTTCCGCGTCCGCCTCGGTCGTGATGGCGACGCGCGTGATGGTCACCTCCTGCGGCAGAATAGGGTCGATGCTTCTGGCAAAGCCGAGCTGCACCGGCCCACGCACCTGACCGCAGTTGAGCGCACCCTTGGTAAAGGTCGTCATCACCGCGCCGAACGTGCGGATATCGTAGAAATTGGAACACATGAAGTCGCGAATTTTTTCATCCAGATGCTCGTCCTTTTTCTTGGCTTCCTTCAGCTTATCGGGGTCTGCGCCGACGTAGGCACAGGCCTCTTTATCGCTCGAGTTCAGCGGTACGCCGTCTTTGATGTAGATGCGGTAGCCTTTTTCGCCCTCTTTTGCCATTTCAACATAATTTCGGATCTTGCGCTTGAGGCAAACGTCCGTCACAAGGCCATAGCCGGTCTCGGGGTCGACGCGCGGCATATTGCCCGCATCGGGATCACCGTTCGGATTGCCGTTTTCCACGTCGAACAGCACCACAAATTCATAACGGTTCTTGATGGGATCAGACATTTTCTTTCTCCTCCTTTTTGCCATTACACTGATGATAGTAACCAAGATAAAAACAGATTGTTTCTTCCTGCGTGAATCGCGCCGGTGGTGGTGTGGTCAGTCGCGCAGCAAGATCACTTTCCAAGTCTCCGAGCTTTTTCCCTAATCCTGGCTTATCTCGCATGAGTTTTTTCAGGTGGTAATTACTCAAGGAGAACAGTTTGCCAAATACACTCCTCGGTGTTGATGCCGCCGAGTTGAAATAGCTGTCCCTAATACTCCGGTTCACGCTCCACCCCATCGATGCAAGCTGAATCTCTTCCATCACTCGAAACAGACGGCCCAAAAGATATGGCATATAGTTACAATCTTCATTTAACTGCACACTTGTCACCTCCGAAAACATTGAATGATCGCTTCCTCGTTCGTAGTTCTTTGCCAAATAGGCCTTCAAAATAGAGGCTCTCTCCCAAGTAACGTTTCGCTCTGCACGAATGCGAAGCAAGACAGCTTCCATCAAAGATACAGGGTATGGAGTTCCTGAAAATACAGCCCGCACCGTTGCCCCAGACACAACTGGACTGGGGACCTGTTTTTTGGAATCTCGTACGGTTGCGTTCAGCAGAGCCCACAAAGGGAGTATCGAATATTTTGCACCGGCGATCTCCAGCCTTGCATAGTGCGCGTTTACATTCTCCATCAGCTTTCCAAAGCTGTCGCGCAGAAAGAAGCGGACGGAAAGGCGCGCCGCGTTGGGCGCGAGACCGAGAATGTAAAACGGCCGGTTCGGGTCGACGCCGAGGTCGTCGCACGGCAGCCCGTTTGCCAGCCGTTTGAGCGCCGCGCGCAGATCGTTGTCCGACAGGCCGCCGTATGTGCCGCCGCCAATCACGGCGCTGAAAAAGCCGGGATAGGCATCATCTGCGCCCTCTGCCCAGCAGACGACTGTCGTATCGCCGATGTGCTGGACGTGGTCGCTGTCCGCAAGCAGATGGTTCAGCGCAGCGGTGTAAGCAAAGGCGGCGTATTTGCCGACCGGGGCGTTGTAGTTCTGCTCGCGCCCGTAGGAGCAGAACGCCGGAGCGTTGAACGACACCAGCGCCGCGCCGCTGGACTGCGCGTCCCGCACGCCCTTGACCGACGGATGCACAGCGGCGATCTCATCCTCTTTTCCGGTCACGAGACACTGCATCTTGACGCCGCTCTCGCCGCCGTCCCGATATCGCTGCCATGCCTCACAGATGGCAGTATCCTTTTCGACCTTGCGGCCATCCACACGAAAGACGAGGTTACCGCCCGCAGTCACATCATCGAGCTGCCTGATAAGCGCTGGATGCTCTGCCGCGTGCTCCGGTTTCCAAGTGTCGAAGAAAGCCAGTATTGCGCGGGCATTGGGCGAATCGACGCTATCCAGCACCGCGTGGTGTAGCTTTGACGCAGTGACAAAGCACTCGCGGCTGCGTTCGGGCTTCCCTTTCTGGTCGATGCCGAGCAAATAAGCGGAGTTGTCCCACAGAAAGTTCGAGGCAATGCTGACCGTTCGTTTCACCGCTGCCGGCAGCACCATCAGCTGCGGCTGCATGACCGTCTTTTTACCCTTTGTCCCTTCCACCATTGTCGGAACGATCTGCGTCAGCTCACCGTTTTCGTTTATGTAAAGTGCGAGGCTGATTTTGGCAGGGGCCCAGCCGGGCGCGGCGATCTCGCCGCGCGAGAGGAGATCTTCATAGTACCGTGTCAGCGCTTGCAGGATCATCCTCTCACCTCCCCGCTGTTTGGCGGCGGAACAGTCATCACGCCGTCGACAAGGCTCGTGCGGAAAAACTTCGGCGTGATGTTCGCGGGATCGCTGTAGTCGAGATCCCACAGCATCCAGCCGAGGTCGCGCGTGCCTTTGAGCTCGTCAGGGCACGGCGGCAATTCCGTGCAGCGCCGGAACTGCGCGGGAAATTCCCGCGTGCCGAAATACGGCATGCTGTAACACTGCCCTTTTTCCAGCCGACGCTTGATGATGTCCTGAAACTTGCCGGGATTGTCGCCGGGCGCAGCGGCGTCCGTCATGTCGAAGTGCGCGTCGATGACATAGTGTACATCCCGCAGCACCATAGCCGCGCGCTGCTGAATGCTCTCCGACGCGGCGAGGTACAGTTCCCCCTGCCCTTTTTCCATCACGGTCTTCGCCCTGCGGGCGCTGATGACATCCTTGACCTCGTTGCGGCGGATGTTGGTGAAGCGGATGGGTGCGCACACATGGATGCGGTCGATCACCCAACGGAGCCCTGGGTGCCAGTAGATGCTTTCCAACAGCCCGCGCGCCGCTGAGGGCGTCATCACGTCATAGCTGACGCGCTCTGTTTTCATTTCAGGGCGAGTAAAGCAGGCGTAGTCTCCCCAGACTTCTACTTGAATTGCCATGGAACCGCTCCTTTCGTCATTTTCTTATTTCAAAATTAGAATGATGTTGCCGTGAAAAAACAAGCGGACCGATCCTTATACCATTTCAGATGAACTCCGCTTTTCCCATCTCCGGTTCCAGCGTCAGGCCGGTCATTTCGCTGTACAGACTCATATTGTTTAAGATCGCACTGTCTTCATCCAGCGCAGGGACCTCTCGCGCCGTCAGCAGCGCGCCCGCGGCATAGAGCTTTTGAAAATGCGGTTCGTAGACCGAGACTGCGTAGCGCCCCAGCTTGCGGTAGAGCTCTTTGGAGCACTCGCCCGCTTTCAGCCGTTCGGTGAGCGCCGCACCGCCGCCAAACGGGACATAGACCGTGCGCGTGTTCTGATCGATCAGATGAAAATTCTCCGCCACGGTGCGAAACGACAGTTCTCAGCCGTTGATGCCCTTTTCAAACGCCTTGATAACACCCGACTTGTCGAGTGTTTCTCCGCTCAAGCTGCGCAGCGCGTCGAAATAGTTCTGCATCGTCTCCCGCGCGCCGATATCGCAGCTGTTCATCAATGCTTCGCGCGTAGCGCCGATTGCTGTGCGGAACAACATTGGCGGCAGTTCTGCCCGCTCGAAGACGGTGACGATGCTTTCCTCCGGTGCTCGTTTCCCCTCGCGGTTGCAGCGCCCCGCCGCCTGCAAGACGGAATCCAGCCCAGCCAGCTCGCGGTACACCGCGGGAAAGTCCACGTCCACGCCCGCCTCGATCAGCGAGGTCGACACGACGCGGCACGGTTCCCCCGCCTTTAGGCGCCGCCGGATCTCATCGAGAAGCGTCTGCCGCTGTGCGGGTACCATCAGCGTCGAGAGGTGAAAGCTCGCCTCCTGCGGCAAGCGCGCAAAGATGCTCTGCGCCGCCTTGCGGCTGTTCACGATGCAAAGCACCTGCCGGTGCTCGCTGAGCCTTTCCGCAAGCGCGTCGTCCTCCAAGATGCCCTCCTGCCGAAACGTCACGCGGCGGAAGCTGTCGTATTCCTCCGCCGTCTGCGGGCACAGCTCTGTGATAGGGCAGCTTGGCGCATAGGCGTGCAGCAGGTCACCGAGCGACGGCTGCGTGGCTGTGCACAGCACAAGCGTTGAACGGAATTGCTCGGCAAGCGATGCCATCGCCGCCACGCAGGGCCGCAGATGGCAAAGCGGCAGCATTTGCGCCTCGTCAAAAATGATGACGCTGTCGGCAAGATTATGGAGCTTGCGGCATTTTGACGAACGGTTTGCGTAAATGGACTCAAAAAACTGCACCGCCGTTGTGACGATGACCGGCATGTCCCAGTTTTCCGCCGCCAGCGCGCGGCGCACCTCCTCCGGCGACGCGCCGTCGGAAAGCTCGAACTGCACACCTGAGTGATGCTCGAGCACATTGCCGTCGCCGAGGATCTCGCGGAATACTTCGGCATTCTGCTCGATGATCGACGTGTACGGCACGACGTAGATCACCCGCTTCATCCCGTGCGCCACTGCGTGCCGCAGCGCAAAGGCGAGCGATGCGACCGTCTTTCCGCTGCCGGTCGGCACGGTGAGAGTGTAAATGCCTTTTGGTTTACTGCCTGTATCCAGACAGCTGTTTAGAATTTTGCAGCGCAGCTTGTTGAGCGCTGTTTTCGGTTCCTGCCACGGCGCGATGTATTCTTCCAGCCGCTTTAGCAGCGTCGGAAGATCGTCATATCCGCCGCGCCCGCGTTCGCCGTCCATGAACCGCTCCGTATCGAGAAAATCCGCGTCCACCAGACAGGAATAGAGCATCCTTGTCCAAAACGACGCTTTCAATGGATCCCGTTCCGGCGTCTCAGGCGGAAGAGTTGGCAGTGTCACGCCGCTCTCGCCGCAGCGCTCAAGATAGTGTCCCTCCACGCCCTTTTTGAACCGGCCGGAGAGCGTGGCCTCGCCCGCGCGGTCGGTCCTCAGATTTCCGACATCCAAAAGTCCGCCGTGGTGACCGGCGGCGCACGCGGCGGCGCTGGGCCGCTTCATCTTTATACAGGTGAGCATCCCCGCCGTGGTGTGGTCGACAACGGGACCACCTTCAAGCAGGCGCTTCTGGAATGCGTCAGTGCATTTGCCGAGATCGTGCGCGAGCCCCATCAGATCTCCGTCCGCCTCTGCGCCGAAGTCGGCGGCAAACTCTCGGCACAGCGCGGCTGTACCTGTCAGGTGCTCCGCGACGGTCTGATAGACGGTCTGGCCGTTTTCATCCTGCCGGATGTGTGCGTAATATGGCATGCGCTTCCCTCTCATTTCTCCCCAAATAGCAAAAATCAGCCCTGTGAGATCACAGAGCTGACTTCCCGGGGCCGGGATCCAGCCCTGCGTATAAAACTCAAGCGTTAATCATATCGTATAAGATAATGCCGAAAAAGTCGATGAAATTTATATGCCTTGCACTATTCACGGACGTTTTCTTTTGGCCTTTTTTCCAGCTTATCCGATACCATTGTCCCTCCATCTTGACGCTGCGGCGAAAGTGTGGTATCATCGCTTTGCCTTTCGGGAAGACTACTCTGACCGGCGGCGAACCAGATTCATTCTACCGTTCTGACAGCGAGGATGCGTTCCGAGCCACAAGAAGAGGGAAAACAAAGACACAGCCTTGCTGCGTCGTCATTTGCTGTTTCCATCCCTTCTGCTGAACGGCGGAAGGGATGATTTTATTTTGACAAAGGAGAATGCGTTTATGGAAACGAGAGTCGCCGTGCTGGCCATCATCGTCCGCGAGGGAAGCTTCGTCCAACCGCTCAACGAGCTGCTGCACCAGTACGGTCAGTATATCATCGGGCGCATGGGCGTGCCGTACCGCGAAAAGGGCGTGAACATCATCAGTGTGGCGCTTGACGCGCCGGGCAACGTCATCTCCGCCCTGTCGGGCAAGATCGGCCGTCTGGACGGCATCACCGCCAAGACGGTCTACGCACCCGAGGGAAGCATCGGAAAGGAAGAAAACCAATGAAAAAGAACCTCAAACATCTCTTGGCCCTGTGCCTGACGCTTGCGCTCGTCTTCTCGCTCGCCGCCTGCGGGCAGAAGGCGGATGAAACGCCGAACGACGCGCAGAACGACCAGCAGACCGAGCAGGAGGATTTCGCCCCTGCGAGCTACTCCATCGCCGCGCTCAAGGGCCCTACGGCCATGGGCCTTGTGAAGCTGATGAAGGACAGCGAAAGCGGCGAAACTACTGGCAATGAATATACCTTTACCCTTGCCGGTTCTGCGGATGAAGTGACGCCCGCGCTCCTCAAGGGCGAGCTCGACATGGCCTGCGTGCCCGCGAACCTCGCCGCCGTGCTCTACAATAAGACGGAGGGCGAGATCGAGGTGCTGGCGGTCAACACGCTCGGCGTTCTCTACATCGTGGAAAACGGCGAGAGCGTGCACTCCATGGCCGACTTGAAGGGCCAGACCATCGTGGCCGCGGGCAAGGGCTCTACGCCGGAATACGCCCTGCGCTATCTTCTCACGGAAAACGGCATCGATCCCGATAACGATGTGACGATCGACTGGAAGAGCGAGCACAGCGAGTGTGTCGCGGCGCTGGCTTCTGGTCAGGCGACCATCGCGCTGCTGCCCCAGCCCTTCGTCACCGTGGCGCAGAGTAAGATCGAGGGTCTGCGCATGGCGCTCGATTTGACGAAGGAGTGGGATGCGCTTGATAACGGTTCGAGCCTCATCACCGGCGTCATCGTCGCCCGCCGCGAGGTCGTGGAGGAAAATCCTGCCGCCGTGGAGGCCTTTCTCAAGGACTACGCCGCGAGCGTTGACTGGGTGAACGCCAACACCGCGGATGCCGCCGCGCTCATCGGCGAATACAGCATCGTGGACGCCGCCGTCGCGGAAAAGGCACTGCCCTACTGCAATATCGTCTGCCTGACGGGGGCAGACCTTCTTGAGGCGCTGCCCGGTTATTTAGAGGTGCTCTACAATGCGTCTCCCGCCGCTGTCGGCGGCGAGATGCCGGATAACAGCTTCTATTTCGCATAAATTCTTTGCGGCGGCGGGCGCTGTCCCGCCGCCGTATTTCAAGGAAAGGAGAGATGATCATGCGCGGAAAAAAGCAGAACGTGCGTCTCTGGGCGGTCATTTTCTGGCTGATCGTCTGGCAGCTTGCCGCGATGGCACTGCACGCGGCATACCCGCACGGCGCGCTGCTGCTCCCCTCTCCCGTATCCTCGCTCGCGCGGCTCATTTCGCTGGCGGGCACGGCGGTATTCTGGCGCGCCATCGGCACGTCGAGCATGCACATCTTGGGCGGCTTTTTGCTTTCCTGCGCGCTGGCAGTTGTACTGGCGGCGCTTTCTGCGCGGTTTTCGCGCGTCGAAGAGCTGCTTGCACCGCTCGTGGCGGCAGTCAAGACCGTGCCGGTGGCGTCGTTCATCATTCTGGCGCTTATCTGGCTCTCCAGCCGAACGCTGCCGCTGTTCATCGCGGCGCTGATGGTCTTCCCGCCCGTGTACTTAAATGTGCTTGAGGGCATCCGGCGCACGGACGCCTCTCTTCTGGAGATGGCGCGCGTGTTCCGCGTGCCGTTTTCGCGCACGCTGCGGGGCGTGTATCTGCCGCAGGTGCTTCCCTACTTCCGCTCTGCCGTCAGTGCGGCGCTGGGCCTTTGCTGGAAGGCCGGCACCGCGGCGGAGGTCATCGCCCTCTCCAGCGGCTCGATCGGTGAGAAGCTCTACAACGCGAAGATATACTTCCAGACCGCCGACCTCTTCGCCTGGACGGCGGCGATCGTGCTGATCTCGGCGGCGTTTGAAAAGCTGTTTCTTCTCCTCGTGGACAAGATCGCAGAAAGGATGGGAGCATGATGGAGCTTCGAGTCGAACACCTTTGCAAGCGCTACGGCGAGAATGCCGTGCTTGACGACATTTCCTTTACCGCGCGCGTCGGCGTGACGCGTCTGCTCGGTCCCTCCGGCATCGGCAAGACGACGCTGCTGCGCGTGCTGCTCGGGCTGGAAACGCCGGACAGCGGCACGGTCAACGGCGATAAATTTCGCTGGACGGCGGTCTTTCAGGAAAACCGCCTGCTCGAAGGGCTGGACGCAGAGGGAAATCTTCGCTTCGTCCTCGGCGCGAATTACAACGCCGCGGCGGCGCAGGCGCTCCTGGAAGAACTGGGACTTGGCGACGTGGGGAAAAAGAAAGTACGCGATTATTCCGGCGGCATGCAGCGCCGGCTGGCACTCGCTCGAGCGCTGCTCGCGCCGTCCGACGCGCTCTCGCTCGACGAGCCGTTCACCGGCCTCGACGCGGAAAACCGCGAGGCCGCGATGCGCGCCATCCTGCGCGCGGCAGAGACGAAAATCGTGATCCTCTCCACACATGAGGAATTACCCATCCCCGTCCCCTGCCAGATCATCGAATTGTAAAAAGGAAGCGCAAGCATTTTGCTTGCGCTTCCTTTTTTGATGAAGTTAGGCGCCGATGGCCTCGTCATAGACGGTGCTCGCGCCGCTGTGGGCGGCGATGAACTTATCGCGGAACGTATTGACCAGGCTCTCGTTGCCGTAGACGGACACGACGTACTGGCCCGAGGTGAAAATCACAAGCTTATCGGGGAAGCCGCACATCCACTGCTTGCCCTGCACGGCGCTGCGGATGTCGGCGGCGACGGTCGAAACGTTGCCCGCGTCACTGACGTGGAACGCGCCGCAGGTAAAGGTGTTGAGGTTCATCATGTGCACGAGCGATGCCGCGCCGTCGATGAGCGACACGTCGGCGGACGGGAACGTCAGCTGATAGGTCAGGTTGTCAGCGTTCGACACATCGAAGCTGCCGGGCGCGTCGTCGACGCTGTGCTCTGCGTCTCCGCCCGCGGCGGGAAATTTGTCATCCTCGCTGTACGTGCTCCAGACAGACGTGAGCAGTGAGAGCGCGCCAGTGTCCTGCGCCGCAGGTGTTTCTGACGGTGTTTCCGCGGGCTTGGAGGGCTCGGCAGGTTTAGCAGGTTCGGACGGCTTGCTTGCGGGCGTCTCGTCCTTCTTGCTGTCGGACTTGGTCGGTTCCGCGGGCTTTTGTGCCTCGTTAGGCTTTTCGCCCTTGTTTGCGTCGGGGTCGATCTCTGTAGCGTCGGACGCATTGTCTTTGTCCGCGTCATCCGCGGAGGGCTCGTCCTGCTTGTCGTCGACGGGCGTCTCCGCCTGTGTGGGATCGTCCTCTTCCGGCGTCTTGTCGTCCGCCTTGCTGCCGCAGGCAGCGAGCGAAAGCGTCATAGCGAGCGTCAGAAGAAGGCAAAGCAGCTTTTTCATCAAAGTTCTCCTTGCGATTTAGTATTTGTATACTGTATTGTAACAGAGATTTTTTAGAAAAGGAAGTCTTTTATTTTCTTCTTGCAAGAAGTGCAAAGGGTTTCCCTGCGCCGCGCGCAGGGGAGCGAGTCAAAGGGGGTGTTCTCTTTCGCGAAAGAGAACACCCCCTTTGGAACCCCCAGAGAAAGGCGTTTTTTCATTGCAAGCAAGCAGCTCGAAGAGGCGCGATGCTTGCCGATGCTACTTCCTGCGCGCGGCGTTGCCGCGTTAGCATTGCTATACGATTTGGTTTGCTCCTACTATCCGCTGCCGCTCTGCCCATCTTGTAGAAGTACACCTAATCATCGTCTATCGAGGTACTCATCAATGCGGCGAGCGCAGCAATGCCGCATTCGGTAAGCAGTCTGCCGC
>ERZ826220.793-NODE-793-length-35399-cov-38.872680_pt1 | contig 35399 bp, 33 predicted proteins | sample MGYA00519927_ERZ826220 | MGnify/ENA primary metagenome ERZ826220 (study PRJEB31778, sample SAMEA3449225) | human gut metagenome | biome: human gut; feature: human-associated habitat; material: faeces | place: United Kingdom | collected 2010/2012 ... | reverse complement strand
GCGCTCGTGCGCGAGGCAGTGGACGGAATTGAAAGGATCCGGATCGATTTATGAACGCAGAACTTATTGCCGTCGGCACCGAACTGCTCCTCGGCGACACCATCAATACCGACGCGGCGGCTGTCGCGCGCCTGCTCTCGGAGCTGGGCATCAACGTCTATTGGCAGACCGTCGTCGGCGATAACCGCGCGCGGCTCGAGCAGGCGGTGCAGCTTGCCCGCACCCGCGCCGACCTCATCATCACGACCGGCGGCCTCGGCCCGACGTGCGACGACCTGACCAAGGAGGTCGTGGCCGGCGCGTTCGGCATCCCGCTCGAGCTCAACGAGGCGGAGGAGGCACGCCTGCGCGGTCTGTACCGCGAGCGCCACACCTACATGACTGAGAACCACCTGCAGCAGGTCATGCTGCCGCGCGGCTGCACCGTGCTGCAAAACGACTGGGGCACGGCGCCTGCCTGTGCGTTTGAGGCGGACGGCTGCATGGTCATCATGCTGCCCGGCCCGCCGCTGGAGTGCGAGCCGCTGCTGCGCTACCGCGTGCGCCCGCTGCTCGCCGCGCGCGGCGACGGGATCATCGTCTCGCACAATGTCAAGATCTTCGGCATCGGCGAGGGGACGATGGAGTATCAGCTGCGCGATCTCATGAACGAGATGCAAAACCCCACCCTTGCGCCCTATGCCAAGGAGGGGGAGTGCCTCGTGCGCATCACGGCAAAGGCCCCCACAGAGGCCGAGGCCGAGGCCATGATCGCCCCGTGCCTCGCGCGCGTGCAGCGCGAGCTCGGCGCCTTCGCCTACGGCGTTGACACGCCGAATATCGAGACCTGCGCGGCCGAGCTCCTGCTCCGGCAGCAGAAGACCATCGCCGTGGCCGACAGCTGCACCGGCGGCATGCTCGGCGATATGCTCACGAACGTGCCGGGCGCGTCGGCGATATTTGCCGGCGGCATCATCGCCTATAATAACGACACCAAGACCCGGCTGCTGGATGTCGACCCCGCGCTCATCGCGCGCTGCGGTGCAGTCAGTCCCGAGGTCGCAGGCGCAATGGCGGAGCACGCGCGCGCCATATTCGGCACGGATCTCGCCATGAGCATCACCGGCCTTGCCGGGCCGGAGGGTGACGGCGTGCACACCGTCGGCACGCTCTTTGTGGCACTCGCCACACCGGACGGGACGTTTTTCCGCACACTGCACAAGGATAAGTGGGGGCGCGTGCGCATCAAGCACGCAGCGGCCAACCACGCCTTCGACATGGTGCGGCGCTATCTCACCGGCCTGCCGGTGGAGATCGAGGAAAACCGCTGATCACGAAATACGCAATGTGCCAGGCGGCCGGAGCAAACGCTCCGGCCGCTTTTTTTCGCGCTTGCAGAAAAAGCACAAAAACGTGCATAAATTGCTACAAATTCCGGAAAAGATGTACCATTCGGATATTGTGAAAAACTGTCGAATTATGATACAATAGATTCGATTGTTTCTGCGCCATGCATCTGGAAAAAGCTGGCGTAAATACACAAGACAGGATGAAACCTATGGCCATCACGAGCAAGCTCCGACAAAAGGTGCGCGACGGCTCTCTGCGGGAGATGTGGCAGGAGATGAAGTGGATCTTCGCTTACATCCGCCGCTACCGCGCCGCCGTCGGCATCCATATTCTGCTTGGCATTCTCGGCACGGCGCTCTCGCTGCTGTCGAGCGTGGCCATGAAGACACTCATCGACGTCGTCACCGGCTTTGAGACCGGGGCGATCTGGTCGGCCGCAGCGTGGATGGCCGGTCTGCTGCTCGGCAGCGCCGCCATGCAGGCGGCGGCATCGCGCATCGCCGCCGTCGTCGATATCCGTGTGCAAAACGGCATTCAGGCGGAGGTCTACGACCGCATCCTGCGCACCGACTGGGTCTCGCTCGAGCAGTTTCGCTCCGGCGACCTGCTCAACCGCCTCAACACCGACGTCGGCGCGGTGGCCGGGGGCGTGACGGGGCTGCTGCCGAGCTTTGTGTCGGCGGCGGTGCAGTTTCTCGGTTCGCTGATCATTATCTTGTGCTATGACCCCGTCATGGCGCTCATCGCGCTCATCGGCGCGCCGCTGTCCGTGCTGTGTTCGCGCACGCTCGTGCGCCGTATGCGCGAGTATAACCGGCGCATGAAGGATATCAGCAGCGAGGTCATGTCGTTCCACGAGGACTCGCTGCGCAACCTCACATCGGTCAAGGCCTTCGGCATCATGGACGGCTTTCGTGACCGGATGTGCGCCATGCAGGAGAAATACCGCGAGACGTATCTCGACTACAACCGCTTTTCCGTCGTCGCGGGCTTTGTGATGTCGGTCGTCGGGCTGCTCGTCTCGGCCGGGTGCTTCGGCTGGGGCGCTTACCGCCTGTGGACGCACGCGATCTCCTACGGCGCGATGATGATGTTCCTGCAGCTGACGACCATGCTGCGCAGCGCGTTCTCCGCGCTCATCGGGCTCGTGCCGTCGGCCATCTCGATCACGACGTCCGCCGGCCGCCTCATGGCCATCGTGAACCTGCCGGAGGAGCCCGGCGCGCGTGAGACCGCGCCGATCCCGACGCCGTGCACGGTGGAGCTGCGCGATGTGACCTTTGCCTATCCCGGCGGCGAGCCGGTGCTTGAACACGTGGACTTTCACGCCGCGCCCGGCGAGGTCGTGGCGCTCACCGGCCCGTCCGGTGAGGGCAAGACCACGATGGTCCGCCTCATGCTCGGCCTGATCCGTCCGGCGCAGGGCAGCGTCAGCCTCACCGGGGCGGACGGACAGCGTCTGCCGGCCTCAGCCGCGACGCGCGCGGCCTTCAGCTATGTGCCGCAGGGCAACACCGTCTTTGCCGGTACGATCGCCGACAACCTGCGCATGGTGCGTCCGGAGGCGACGGATGCGGAGCTCGTCTCTGCGCTCGAGACCGCCTGCGCGTATGATTTTGTGTCTCAGCTGCCGGAGGGCATCTATGCCCGCACGGGCGAACTCGGCCACGGCCTGTCCGAGGGACAGGCGCAGCGCATCGCCGTGGCCCGCGCCGTGCTGCGCGGCACGCAGGTGCTGCTGCTCGACGAGGCCACCAGTGCGCTCGACGAGGCCACCGAGCGGCAGATGCTCGCTAACCTCATGCACAGCGGCCGCGTGCAGACGTGCGTGCTCATCACGCACCGCGCTGCGACAGCCGGACGCTGCGACCGCCGCTATGTCCTGCACGGCACGCGCCTGTGCGAGCAGAGCGAGCCGTGACGGCGGACAGGATCGGTAAGTGCTGGTATGGTAATTGCGGAGGGTATCCATGATCGATCTGCACACACATATTCTTCCGGGGGTCGATGACGGCGCACCGGATCTGGAGACGTCGGTGCTGATGGCCGCCGTGGCGGCGGAGTCCGGTGTGACGCATCTGGTCGCCACGCCGCACAGCAATCAGCGCGGCGCGTTTGAAAACTACGCATCCCCAGCGCTGCAGGTGCGCTTTGACTGCCTGCGTGCGGCCGTGCGCGAGGCGAGCATCCCGCTTGAGCTCTCACTCGGCATGGAGATCTTCGGCACGGGCGACGTGCCAAAGCTTTTGCGCGAGGGTCGGCTGCTGACGATCAATGGTGGGCGCTACCTGCTCATCGAGTTCGGCTTTCACGAAGACCCGCTGCGCATCGAGCGCCTGCTCGATCAGCTGCTTGCGGCCGGGTATTGGCCGGTCGTGGCGCATCCGGAGCGGTATTACGGCCTGCAGCGGATGCCGAACTATCTGTATGACTGGGTCAACCGCGGCGTCGTGCTGCAGGTGAATAAGGGCAGCCTCTTCGGCCGCTTCGGCCGCGGGGCGCAGGCTCTGGCCAGGGCAATGCTCACGCACGGGCTCGTCGGCTGCATCGCCAGCGACGCGCACCGTCCGGACGTGCGCACGCCGGAGCTGCTGAGCGCATGGGACGATTTGGCCGAGCATTTTTCCGAGCGGCTCTCCGAGCAGCTGCTCACGCGCAATCCCGAATTGATCCTGCGCAGCGAGCCGCTGCCTGCCGGCCGCTTCCGGCCGTTTTTCTGAAGCAATGAGAGAGGTGTTTTTGTGAAGAAACTGACTCCTGTGATCCTGGCGGTCGCGCTGGCACTGTCCGTTCTGGGCGTGCTGGGCACGCGCATTTATCAGGCGGCCGCTTATGGCGGCGCCGCGCCGGAGATCCTGTTTGACAGCGAGGTCATTTCCGTGCCGACCGGCGCGGATGATGCGGCGCTGCTCGCCGGCGTGACGGCGACGGATGCTGAGGACGGCGACGTTACGGCGTCGCTGCTCGTCGAGGGTATTTCCGGCCGCAATGACGACGGTACGGTGCAGGTCACGTATGCGGCCTTTGACGCGAACCATCATGTGACGAAGGCGACGCGTGCCGTGCGCTACACGGACTACACCAAGCCGCGCTTCGCGCTTACGCAGCCGCTGGTCTGCCGCACGGGAGGCAGCCGCGTCCTGTCGAGCTATGTGACGGCGCACGACAGCATTGACGGCGACCTCTCCGGCCGCGTCAAGATCGCGCTGACCGACGGCAGCTCGCTGGCCATCTCCGGCACGCATACGGCGGAGCTGCGCGTGACCAACAGCCTCGGCGACACGGCGGCCGTGCCCGTCACGGTCGAGGTCTCGGCGGCGGACACGAATCCCGCCGGCATCACGCTCACGGAGTATCTGATCTATCTTCCGGCCGGCGGCAGCTATGCGCCGATGGATTACGTCGCGGGCGTCGGCGGCAGCGACAGCAAGAGCGGCGTCACGGCAAGCTCGACTGTGAATATGAACGTGCCCGGCGCGTATGAGGTGGTCTTCACCTATCGCAGCGGCAGTACCGAGAGCCACACGCGGCAGATCGTCGTGGTGGAATGAGAGGCGGTGGACCGATGGACGAACAGAAAACACAGACCTCTGCGCAGCCGGAATCCGTCCCGCTGCTGCTGATCGCGCGGGAGCTGTGGCGAAAGCTCGGGCTGATCCTGATGTTTGCCGCCACGGCCGCCGCCTGCGGCTACATTGCCGCCACGCTGCTTTACCGCCCCGCATACCAGACGCAGACGACGTTTGTGGTCTCCGTGCGCAACGGCAGCACGGTCTATGCAAACCTCAACACCGCCTCGACGATGGCGGAGACGCTCTCGACGTTTTTTGAGGGCGACGTGATGCGCAAGTGCATCACCAACGATATCGGCGCGGTCAGTGGCACGATCAAGGCCAAGCAGATCCCCGAGACGAACCTGCTGACGATGACGGTCTCCGCGCCCACGCAGCGCGACGCGTACCGCATCACGCAGAGCGTCCTGCGCAACTATAACGAGCAGGCGAGCAAGCTCCTCGGCGATGTGGCGCTCGACGTGCTGCGCCGCCCGGCGGTGCCGACCGCACCGGCCAACAGCTCCGGCGCCATGCACACGGCCAAGCTCTGCGCCCTTGCGGGGCTGCTGCTGGCGGCCGTGTATCTGGCGGTGCGCGTGTATCTGCGCGACACGGTCAAGTGCGAGGCGGACGTGGAGCAGAAGCTTGACACGCGCCTGCTTGCGACCGTGCGCCATGAGAAGAAGCAAAAAACGCTGCGCAACCGCAAAACGAGCATCCTCATCACGAACGCGACGACGGGCTTTGCCTTCGTCGAGACGTTCAAGCGCCTGCGCACGCGGGTGGATTACCTGATGCGCCGCGCGCAGGGCAGGACGATCCTGGTCACCTCTCTGCTCGAGGACGAGGGCAAGAGCACCGTGGCCGTGAATCTGGCGCTGGCCATGGCGCGGCGGCACAAAAACGTCCTGCTGATCGATCTGGACATGAAAAAGCCCGCGCTGTACAAGCTGCTTGACCGCCAGCAGGAGAAGTTCCTTCCACTCGAGACGTACCTGTGCGGCGACGCACCGGTCAGCCAGCTCGTGCGCAAGGATGCGCGCTGCGGCATCTATACGATCCTCAGCCGCAAGGGCGTGGGCGATACCGCGCAGCTGCTCGACAGCGCGCGCCTGCACGATCTGCTCGCGCAGGTGCGCACGCGCATGGACGTCATCATCATCGACACGCCGCCGATGAGCGCCGGCGGCGACGCCGAGCGCATTGCCGACCTTGCCGACGCAGCCATCCTCGTCGTCCGGCAGGATCAGGCGCCGGTGCGCGCGCTCAACGATTGCATCGACGTGCTGCGCCGGTCGGATGCCGAGGTGCTCGGCTGCGTATTCAACAACGTCTATGCCGCGTCCGTCAGCGACCGGCAGAGCTATGGGTACGGTTACGGCTACGGCTATGGTCACGGCTATGGCTACGGCACGCAGACGGAGGAGGACGCATGAACGAAGAGAGACAAGAGAACACCATCCAGATCACGGAGGTGCTGGATCTGTTTGTGCGCAGCCTGCGCCGTGTGTGGTGGGTGTGTCTGCTGCTGATCGCGCTGTGCTCGGCGCTGTTCGGCGGCTATGCCCGCGTAAGCTACCGGCCGCAGTACACGGCCTCGATGACGTTTCTCGTTAACACCGGCAGCGGCAGCGCGGCGACCGCAGCGCAGATGGCAAAGACGTTTCCGTACATTCTCACGAGCGGCCTGCTCGACGGCAGCGTGCGCGCGGACACCGGCCTGACGGCGCTGCCCGCGATCTCCGCATCGTCGGAGGAGGGTACGAACCTGTGCACGCTGAGCGTGACCGGCAGCGATGCGCAGCAGTGCTATGATGTGCTGCAGTCGGTCATCGTGCATTATCCGGATGTGGCGGAGCTGGTGGTCGGGCCGACGGAGCTGGTCATGATGGATCAGACCGGCATGCCGACGCAGCCGTCGAATCCGTTTTCATGGCGGCAGCCGCTCATGCGCGGCGCGCTCGTCGGCGTGCTGCTGAGTCTGGCGCTGCTGTACCTGTCCGGCCGCGCGCGGGCGACGGTCATGACCCGCGACGACCTGCAGAAGGTCACGAGCGCGCGCTATCTCGGCGCGCTGCCGGCGGTGCGCGTCAAAAAGCGCAGCCGCACCACCCCGGCAACGCTCTCGGAGGAGCTGGCGCACAGCAGCGCCTACTGCGAGGCCATGCGCATTGTTTCCATGCGCATCGACAAGGCCATGCAGCGCCATGCATACCGCACGCTGCTCGTCTCGAGCGCCGCGCCCGGCGAGGGCAAGACGACGTTCGTGTGCCAGCTTGCCGATGCGCTCACGCGGCAGGGGCGGCGCGTGCTCGTCATCGACTGCGACCTGCGCAACCCATCCGTGCACAAGACGCTTGGCCGGCCGGCACAGGCCGGACTCGCGGAGTATCTGGCCGGTGCGGCCGCGCCGGAGCAGATCGTGACGGCACTCGGCAAGGGAAAGCCCGATGTGATCTTTGCCGGCCGGCGCGCCGGGACGCAGACCGAGCAGCTCGGCGGAGATGCATTCCGGTCGCTGCTGGATGACCTGCGCGCCCGCTATGACGTCATCCTGCTCGATACGCCGCCCTGCGCCGTCATGACCGACGCGCTCGAGACGGGTGAGTCGGCCGACTGCGCGCTGCTCGTCGTGCGGCAGGGGACGGCCGGCCGCGCGAGCGTCATCAATGCACTCGCATCGCTGGATGATTTCGGCGTGCCGGTGCTCGGCTATACGCTCAATGTCTGCACCGGCCGCGGCCGCGGACAGTCCGGCTATGGCTACGGCGGCTACGGCTACGGCGGTTACGGGTATGGCTATGGCTACGGTTATGGCTACGGTTACGGTAAACGGAGAGAAAAAAGCGGCACGGACTGAGTCCGTGCCGACGGGGGGATACGATGAAAGAAGGCAATCAGCCGTTTAACGCGCAGAAGGCGCTGCGCGTGGCCTGCCTCGTGCTGGCGGATCTGATCCTGATCAATCTGTCGGCATTTCTGGCGCTCTACATACGGTTCGAATTTGATCTCAAGCTCCTGTGCGAAACGGAGTTTCTGCACAATATGCTGCTCTATTCCGGCATCAACTCCGTGTGCACGATCCTGATCTTCTATATCCTGAAGCTGTATAACAGCTTGTGGGAGTTTGCCGGTGTGTCGGAGCTGGTGCGCACGGCCGTGGGCTGCTTTTTCTCGGCGGTGTTTTACATGGTCGGCATGTTCATGCTGCATCTGACCGTGCCGCGCAGCTTTCCGGCCATCTATATGCTCGTTTTGTGCCTGCTGTGCGGGGCGCTGCGCTTTGCCTACCGCTGCGCGCGCCGCACGCGCGTCGGGCTGCACAGTCAGGGCGGCAAGCGTACCATGCTCATCGGCGGCGGTCAGGCCGGCGCCATCGTGCTGCGCGAGTTTCAGACCAGCCCGCGCTCGGAAAACAAGGTCGTGTGCATCATTGACGATGCGCCGAACAAGGTCGGCAGCTATCTGCGCGGCGTGAAGATCGTCGGCGGCCGCAGCAGCATCCCCGCGATGGCGGAAAAGTACGACGTTGACGAGATCGTCCTCGCCATCCCGTCGGCCTCCCGGCAGGAGAAGCTGCAGATCCTCAGTTACTGCCACAACACGTCCTGAACCCTGCGCACACTGCCCGGCATCTGCCAGCTCGCCAACGGCGAGGTGCGCATCGAGCAGATCCGCGAGGTGGACATCGAGGACCTGCTCGGCCGCGAGACGGTGAAGATCGACCTCGACGAGGTCGCGGCCTACATCACCGGCAAGACCGTGCTCGTCACGGGCGGCGGCGGCAGCATCGGCAGCGAGCTCTGCCGTCAGGCGGCGGCACAGCGGCCGAAGCGGCTCATCATTTTCGATATCTACGAAAATAATGCCTACGACATCCAGATGGAGCTGCGGCGCACGCATCCGGAGCTGGATCTGGTCGTGCTCATCGGCTCCGTGCGCGACCGTGAGCGCGTCATGCAGGTCTTTGACCGCTACCGGCCGGATCTCGTGTGCCACGCGGCGGCGCACAAGCACGTGCCGCTCATGGAGACGTCGCCGTTTGAGGCGATCAAGAATAACGTCTTCGGCACATACAACGTCGCGCAGGCGGCGGATCGCTTCGGCACGCAGCGCTTCATCCTCATCTCGACGGACAAGGCCGTCAACCCCACGAATGTCATGGGCGCATCCAAGCGCCTGTGCGAGATGATCGTGCAGATGATGAACGACCGCTCGGCAACGGAGTATGTCGCTGTGCGCTTCGGCAACGTCCTCGGCTCGGCCGGCAGCGTCATCCCGCTCTTTCGCAAGCAGATCCGCAGCGGCGGCCCCGTCACGGTCACGGACAAGCGCGTCATCCGCTATTTCATGACCATTCCCGAGGCCGTGCAGCTCATTTTTCAGGCGGGCGCGTATGCCCGCGGCGGCGAGATCTTCGTGCTCGACATGGGCGAGCCCGTGTGCATCGACGATCTGGCGCGCAATATGATCCGGCTGTCCGGTTTTGAGCCGGATGTCGATATCCCCATTGAGTACACCGGCCTGCGCCCGGGCGAGAAGCTCTATGAGGAGCTGCTGCTCAGCGGCGAGGGCATGCAGAAGACGAAGAACGATCTGATCTATATCGGCCACGAGATCGCCTTTGATCCCGCCGCCTTTGAGGAGGATCTCATGCTGCTGCGCGCCATCCCGGAGACGGATGAGCCCGCGCTGCGCGCAAAGCTGCGCGAACTGGTGCCGACGTTCCACGCGCCGGACGGACAGACCCGGTCGGAGAATGTCACGGTTGGATGAAAAGGAGATGTCATGATGTCTGAGCGAATCTATCTTGCCTCGCCGCATATGGGCGGATGGTCCACCGGATTTTGAGATGATCGGCAGGATGCAAAGTACGTCGTTGGATCGCTGGAAAGAGGCATGAACATATCGGCTTTCCGCAAGAGATTGGCAGAGAATATCAGAAAGAGTAAGGATTGAAGGTAATGTATAAAAAAGACATCAAACCAGCGCTTGATACAACACTATCGCTTATGGGGCTGCTCTTGTTTTCTTGGCTATATCTGCTTATCATTGTTGCAATCGAAATTGACGACCCCGGACCTGTTTTTTTCAAGCAAAAGCGCGTCGGAATTCATAAGCGGTATTTCCATCTCTATAAGTTCCGCAGTATGAAGATGTCAACGCCGCATGATATGCCGACACATTTGCTTGAGAATCCGGAGCAGTACATCACCAGAGTCGGCGCAATTCTTCGTAAATACTCGCTTGACGAGCTGCCGCAGCTGGTCAATATTCTGAAACAGGATATGAGTATCATTGGGCCGCGACCGGCGCTTTGGAATCAGTACGATTTGATAGAGGAGCGCGACAAATACGGGGCGAATGATGTCAAGCCCGGACTTTCCGGATGGGCGCAGATCAATGGGCGAGATGAGCTGTCGATTGAAGAGAAAGCGCGTCTGGATGGGGAATATGTTGAGAAAATGAGCTTTCTGTTCGACTTGAAATGTGTTGCTCAAACTGCGCTGAAGGTGCTCCGTCATGATGGCGTGGTCGAGGGAAGCATGGGCGGAACGCACAAGGTGGGGATTGAACAATGAGAATACTGGTTGCTACCAATCATTCCTATATGTTCTACCGCTTCCGCAAGGAACTGGTGGAAGCGCTGATGCAGGAGCACGAGGTCATTCTCAGCACGCCCTTTGTGGGTCACGAGGACGATTTGCAGGCCATGGGTCTGCGCTGCATCGACACGGAGATCGACCGCCGCAGCATCAATCCATTCAAGGATATGAAGCTGCTGAAAACATATCAAAAACTGCTGGATGAGATTCAACCGGAACTGGTCATCACCTACTCCATCAAGCCCAATATCTATATGGGCAGCGCCTGCAAAGCCAAGGGCATTCCCTATGTTATCAATGTGCAGGGACTCGGCACTGCCTTTGAAAAGCCGGTGCTGTCGAGCGTGGTGTCTGTGATGTACCGCAGCGCTCTGCGGAATGCCAAGGCGGTCTTCTTTGAAAACGAGGAGAACGCACAGTTCTTCCTACATAAAAACATCATCTCTGCCCAGCAGATGAAGATACTTCCCGGCGCCGGCATCAATCTGGATGAGTATCCCTATGTCCCCCTGCGGGATGACGGCGTGTGCAGTTTCCTGTTTGTGGGCCGGATTATGAAAGAAAAGGGCGTGGATGAATTCTTTGCCGCCGCGAGAACCATCAAGGCAGAGCTTGGCAAAAAAGTCGCCTTTGATGTAGTTGGCTTCTATGAGGATGCTTACAAGGAAACCGTCGATCAGTTGGTCGCAGACGAAGTGATCAAGTTCCACGGATTCCAGACGGATGTGCATCCCTTTTACGAGGCGGCGGACTGTGTTGTGCTGCCATCCTACCACGAGGGGATGTCCAACGTGCTGCTCGAGGCTGCCGCTTCCGGCCGCGCTCTTATCACCAGCGATATCCCCGGCTGCCGCGAGGCAGTGGAGGATGGTGTCAGCGGCTATCTCTGCCCGGTGCAGAATGCAGAAGCGCTGACGAAATGCTTCCGTGTATTTGCTGATAAAACGCGGAATGAGCAGGAGCAGATGGGCCGTTACGGGCGTGCTCTCATCGAGCGGAAGTTTGACAAACACGTTGTAGTGGCACAGACCATAGGCAGCCTTGGCTTGGTAGAGGCTGCGAGGAGCAAAGCATGACTCTGACAAATTATTGGTGGCTGCTGATTTGGCTGGTCTCGGCTGGCGGATTGTTGGCGATTGCTGTACCCAGAAAGCCTGTACAGATATTGGGCAAAACAGAATACCGATGGAGCTGGGGCGCAGCTCTTATTTTGGCATTCCCATATGTAATCTGGGCAGGGAATCGGGTTGGCTTCGGCGATACAGAAGTTTATCGGAGCACATTTAAAATTATTCCAGCATTGGGCGACGGACTGATTACATATTTATCTGAGCACGAAAAAGATCAAGGATATGTAGTTCTTGCTTCGGTGATCAAAACTCTGATTGGTAGCAATGATAAGCTGTTTTTCTTTTTTGTTGCTGTGTTTCAAATGTTTTGCATTATCTACTTCTTCCGCAAGTACTCCACGAGCTTTCTCCTCTCCGTGTTCATGTTCGTAATTTCTACGGACTACTTGTCTTGGATGTTCAACGGCATGCGGCAGTTTATCGCAGTGTGCATGATTCTGCTGTGTTTTGGCTTGCTTTTGCGCAAAAAGTATGTCCTGACTATTCTTGTGATTTTGTTAGCGTCAACGATTCATGCTTCTGCGCTGATTATGATCCCTTTGATCTTTGTGATTCATGGACGTGCCTGGAACTGGAAAACACTTATTCTCATGATGGGTGTGGGCGCGGCTATTCTTCTGATCGATCCTTTTACGGCCTTTTTGGATGCTGCCCTTTCTGAAACGCAGTATAGTGATCTTGTGACCAACGATATCTGGAAAAATGACGACGGAACAAATATCCTCCGGGCACTATTTTACTCAATTCCGGCAATCCTATCCTTAATCGGGAGAAGGATTGTCACGCGAGAGAATTCACCAGTGATAAACCTGTGTGTGAACTGTAGCATCTGTACAGCTATTCTGTATCTGCTGAGTGTCTTCTCTTCTGGTATCTATATTGGCCGTTTACCGATTTATACGACACTGCAAGGCTATGTGGCAGTGCCCTGGCTCATAGACCATATGTTTGACAAGAAGCCTGCAAAAGTTGTCACATGCGGTTTGATTTGTGGTTATCTGGCTTTTTTCTATTACCAGATGCATTTTTCGTGGAATATACTCTGATGAGGAAATGGAAATGATCCGAGTTTTACAGGTTGTGACGAATATGGATCGCGGCGGTCTGGAGTCCATGCTCATGAATTATTACCGCCATATTGACAGAGAGAAGATCCAGTTTGATTTTCTGGTACACCGTCAGGAGCGGGCGGCGTTCGATGATGAAATTGAGACTCTTGGCGGAAGAATCTACCGCTTGCCGCGTCTTGTACCGTGGAGCAAAAGCTATTTACCAAGCGTTCCGCACGAGCTGTTACGATTTATGCAGTAATGTTGTATTTTGGATATTTCCTGTATGAATTTGGCGTTTCAAAAGATTTCGGTAATGACTATTCGGCAATTTCACTGTGGCGGTTTATTACCGACCTATTTTGAGCGAGGGGGAAGACTATGAAAAAAGTAATTACTTATGGCACATTTGACTTGTTGTATTATGGGCATATCAACTTACTACGGCGAGCAAAAGAAGTTGGAAACTATTTGATAGTTGCACTTTCCACAGACGAGTTTAACTGAGGTGAAAAGAGAAAGAAGAGTTTCTTTACATATGATCAGAGAAAGAAACTTCTGGAAGCTGTACGCTATGTGGATTTGGCGATTCCAGAAGATGGCTGGGAGCGGAAGACCAGCGAAGTTAAAGAGTTTAAAGTTGACACATTTGTAATTGACGATGACTGGGCAGGAAAGTTTGATTTTTTAAAAGATTACTGCGAGGTCGTTTATTTACCGCGCACACACGAAATCTCTACGACACAGATTAAAAACGAACTGAGGAGCAATCAAAATGGATGATAAGCTGCGGACACTGCAATTGACTCAATTGGAAATGCTGAAAATATTTGACGGCTTTTGCAGAGAATATGGCCTGCACTATTCCCTCTATGCTGGAACCTTATTAGGCGCAGTTCGACACAGAGGGTTTATCCCGTGGGATGACGATCTCGATGTCTGTATGGCAAGAAATGAGTATGACCGCTTTGTAGCGTTGTGGCAGGAAACTCCTTATTCAGGGTACATTCTTCAGAATAAAGAAACTACGCCAGCTTTTAGTCAGTCATTTACAAAATTACGTAAGGATCACACGACGTTTTTGCAAAGCAAAGAAGAGGCGGGAGCATATCACACGGGCATTTTTATTGACATTTTCCCCATTGATCGAGTTCCATCGAGCAAGCTTTCACGATGGATGTTCAAGTGGAACTGCATGAAATATCAGCTGCTGACGCGAGAACACATTCCGCCTAAAAGCGGAGCTCTGACCCGGTTTGCTTGTACTCTAATACTACTTTGCACGCCGAAACGGAACAGAGCGACTGATCGTCAAAAGCTTTTAAGGAAAATCACAAAGTATGATGGGAACAACACGTTGGAGACAATCGCTATAGAGGTAATGAGCACGATTAACTGCCCTATGGCAGCCAATATGCTCAGTGATTATACATATCTTCCATTCGAAGATGGCGAATTCATGTGCTTTGCGGGATGGGATGAATACCTGCGCCGCAAGTACAACGACTATATGCAGCTCCCACCGGAGGAAGAACGTGCCTGGAAGCATCATCCGTTTTTGATTGATTTTGAGCATAATTACGAGGAGTTAAGCAGCGATGAATCCTAAGGTATCTGTCCTAATGGGCATTTACAACTGCGCAGAAACACTGCCGCAGGCTGTTGCCGCTATTCAGAATCAGACCTATTCAAATTGGGAGCTTATTCTTTGCGATGACGGTTCTTCGGATGATACCTATGAAGTTGCACAACGACTTGCTGCCGCAGATAACCGGCTGATTCTTCTGCGCAATGAACATAATCTTGGCCTCAACCAGACTCTGAACAACTGTTTGGCTGCGGCGACCGGCGACTACATTGCTCGGATGGACGGCGACGATGACTGCCTGCCAGATCGTTTTGAAAAGCAGATTGCTTTGCTGGAAACGCATCCAGAGTTTCAAATTACCAGCAGTCCCATGATACTATTCGATGAGAACGGCGAGTGGGGACAGACAGCACTCCCAGAATTCCCAACACCCGCAAATGTTGTGGAAGGAACAGCAATCTGCCACGCACCGGTCATGCTTCGTAAAGAGTGTATGGATGCAGTGGGGGGATACACCGTAGACAAGCGAATGCTACGGGTCGAGGATGTGAATCTCTGGATTAAGCTGTATGCCGCAGGCTATCGGTGTTGCAATATTCAGCAGCCACTCTACCGTATGCGCAATGATCAGAATGCATTGAATCGGCGGAAGTATATCTATCGTGTGAATTCAACCTATGTTCGGTTGCAAGGGTGTAAGCTACTTCATCTTAGCCCGAAAAGCTATTTGAAAGCGTTCATTCCCATGATAAATGGACTGGTTCCTGCACGTTTACGGCAGGCCATCCGAAAAAATCAGCGAGGGGCAGGCAAATGCTGAAGGTTCTTTTTCTCATCCATGACCTTGGCCAGGGTGGTGCCGAAAAGGTGTTGGTCAACTTGGTCAATAATATGGATCGTTCAAAATTCGATATCTCCGTGGCGGCGCTCTTCGGCAGTGGTGTGAACGAGCAGTTCCTTGCGCCAGACATCCACTTCCGCGCAGTGTTCCCAAAAGAAGTGCCGGGTAACAGCAAGCTAATGAAGCTGTTGACACCGGCGCAGCTACACCGTGTGTGCGTGAAAGAGCATTACGATATTGAGGTCTCCTATCTGGAAGGCCCGTCTGCACGTATTATTAGTGGTTGTCAGGGCGCAACCACCAAACTCGTATCTTGGATTCATGTGGAACAGCACACAATAGAGCGTCTGGCAGGTTCATTCCGTAATCAAAGAGAGGCACGTGAGTGCTATAATCGCTTTGACCAGACTGTGTGCGTCTCGCAGTATGTCTATGATGACTTCTGCCGTATTCTTAATTTTCAGAAACCATGCCGTGTACTATACAATACGGTGGAGTCCGAGAAAATATTGGCTAAAGCAAATGATGCTGTATCGGAACTGATGGATGACGGAAAAATACGGCTTATGGCAGTCGGAACGTTGAAGGAGTCCAAGGGATATATGCGGCTGCTGTCCATCATTAAGCGCCTGCAGGATGAAAACTATCCCGTACATCTCTATATTCTAGGTATTGGCCCGCTTCAGCCGGAAATGGAACGCTATATTCAAACAAATAACCTGCAAGGAGCTGTTACCCTGCTCGGCTACCAGACCAACCCATATAAGTATGTCTCCAAGTGCGATCTTTTCGTCTGTGCAAGCTTTGCAGAAGGGTTCTCCACAGCTGCGACTGAGGCACTGATTGTCGGAACGCCGGTCTGTACTGTTGAAGTTTCTGGCATGAAGGAAATGCTGGGTGAACACAATGAATGGGGCATTGTGACTGAAAACAGCGAGGAAGCGCTGTATCAGGGGATCAAGGATCTGCTCGACCATCCGGACAAACTTGTCCACTATAAAGAAAAGGCTATCGAGAGAGGCAAGACCTTCAGCACGGAGAATACCGTCCGTGCGGCAGAAGAGATGCTGCTGAAACTAATTCACAAAGGTAAATAATATGAACGTCTTGGTCATAAATGGATACTGCCTGTCTGTAAACAGCTCTGCAAATCTATGCCACCTTGCATACCTGCAAGGACTTGTTGATGCTGGCGCACATGTATCGTCATTAAGTATAGATCCGGCAGACTATCCGGCAGACTTGTCAATGAAAATTCCGGATGAGATAGATTGTCACTATATACAGGCCATTTCGCTGTACGAACGTCTTTCTCGCTTCAAAAATGGCATATCCAGCGCAGATAAGCAAAATACGGGCGGAGCGGCTGCTGCGCCTAGTAGACAGTCAGATGGTCTGCTTCAGAGCATAAAAAGCCGAATCCGCGCATTATATGGTCCTTATGGTATGGATAAGGTGTTTTATCAAAAATGCAAGATATTTTCCTGTGATGTTAGCTTCGACCTTGTGATTTCGATTTCGCATCCCCCGGTTAGCCACTTGGCTGCATACAGGCTTCTCAAAACAAATAGGATCAAAGCCAAACACTGGATCCAGATTTGGGAGGATCCTTGGTATTCTGATGTGTATGGTTTTAACAGTCAGGAATGTGTACGTCTGGAAGAAAAACGGTTGCTGTCGTTGGCAGAAAAAGTATGCTACGTCAGTCCTCTGACGCTGCGGAATCAGCAGAAGCTATTTCCTGAGTCGGCGGAAAAGATGTTTTGGCTGCCACTACCTGCATACTATAAGAACGCTACGCCTGTACATAAATCTCTTGGGCGAAATATCTATGGCTACTTTGGCGACTATGCGCCAGCGGCAAGAGACTTAGAACCATTTTATACAGCGGCAGACAAGGCAGGAGTCGAGGTCAATATCTGTGGAAACCCAAGCAACCTTTTCCATTCGACAGATAAGATTCACATTCATCCGCGTCTTCCTTTAGCAGAATTGAAACCAATTGAGGACGTCACCAATGTCCTTATATTCCTCTGCAACCGCAAAGGTGGGCAAATACCAGGTAAGATATATCAGTATTCCGCAACATATAAAACAATTCTATTTATCCTTGATGGCACAGATGATGAGCAGGCTGTACTGAAAGATTATTTTGGAAAGTTTAATCGATATGTTTTCTGTCGGAACACTGTAGAAGATATCACTCGCGCAATTCGGCAGATAGAATCTGGTGACATTGGCTCTGTCTGGAATGTACCGCTGGATGATTTTGAACCAGCTAAGATTGTTACGAGTATTCTGGAGGCTGGGAGGTGAAAACTGTGGACACTGCAAAGATCAGCGTAATCGTCCCTGTTTATAAGGTTGAACCATACCTCGACAAGTGCATATCTTCCATTGCGAACCAGACATATACGAACATGGAGATCATCTTAGTGGATGATGGCTCACCTGACAACTGCCCTGCCATGTGTGATGCATGGGCGGAAAAAGATAGCCGTATTCGGGTGATACACAAGACTAACGGCGGTCTATCGGATGCCCGAAATGCAGCGATGGCAGTCGCAACTGGGGAACTGATGGCTTTCGTCGATAGCGATGATTGGATTGCGTCAGATATGTATGAGCATCTTTATCAGCGCTTGACAGAAGATAACAGCGATATTGCAGCCTGCGGTGTACAGATGGTATGGGAGAATGGAGCATCGTCTCGCATGTTGACGCGGGAGGGTAGCCGTATTCTAAATCAAGAGGAAGCCATGCGAGCCATCATCGAGGAATCATGGCTCAAGCAGCCGGTTTGGTACAAGCTTTATAAGACAGAGCTGGTCAGAGATATTCTGTTCCCGAAAGGAAAATACCACGAGGATGTTTTCTGGAGTTATCAAGCTGTTGGCAGAGCTAAAAAGGTGTCGGTTTCAGATCATATTGGATATTACTACCTTCAGCGTGGCGGCAGCATTATGGGTGAGGGATATTCACTAAAACGACTGGATGCCATTGAGGGCAAGGTACAGCGTTGTGCATATATGCGCAAGCGCTTTCCCGCACTATCCGCGTTGTCGATCAAAGACCTTTGGTTCACCTGTATCTATCAAGGACAGTTGGCAATGCGAACGCTGGACAAGGCTGAGGCCAAGAAGATACTATCCTACTTCGAAAGAGTGATGGAAACACATCCATTTCAGGCAGAAGGGTGCAGTATGAAAGAAAAGCTTTGGCTCAACATGGCAAAGAGCAATTTGATGGCTGCATGTCGTGTCCGCAATGCGCTGAAGATTGGACTGTAAAAAATAGAATGGAGCAAAGCATGGAATCATTGATTAGTATTGTGCTGCCAATCTATAACGGCGAAAAATATATGCGCAAAAGTATAGATAGTGTCTTGGCGCAGACCTACGCGAATTGGGAACTATTGATCGTTGATGATGGTTCGACCGATAATACTGCGGTCATTGCGCAGGAGTATACGGCGAAGGATCACCGCATTCGTTATTATAAAAACCCTGAGAATATGCGTCTTCCGAGGACATTGAACCGGGGATTTTCATTGGCAGGGGGCGACTTCCTTACCTGGACATCCGATGACAATTACTATTATCCAACAGCGCTTGAGACAATGCACAACGCTTTGGTACAGCAGGGAAAGGAATTTTCATTTGCCTCGTGCGACGTGATTAATGGCGATGGCGACATCGTGGAATGCATTATGGTCAATGATAATGCAAAGAAGTCAATTGTAGGTATCAACCCTGTTGGGGCATGCTTTTTGTATTCCAGAAAAGTATACGAGACAGTGGGGGAATACGATCCAGAAATGACTCTTGTAGAAGACTTCGACTATTGGCAGCGTATTTGTGCAAAGTATGAACCGGCCTGTATACCGCAAAAACTCTATGCATACCGCTGGCATGATGGGGCTTTGACGAGCACCATGCGGAAGGATATATTTAACAGGGCGCTGGAAAAGTGCCTCCTAAAGAATCGCGGCGGTTTTGGGAAAATCGATTGTGTTTCAAGTTACTATTACTATTGGGGGTTACATCGCTGCAGAGCTAATTTGGCGGACAGCAGCGATCCGTATAAAGGGAAATATCTGTTTTACCGGGCGCTATATACACTCATTGTAAGAGCGCCAAATAAGCTGCGAAGAATATGTTCGCAGAGTACATGATCAGGGCGGTATAGAATGAAAAGGGTAAGTTTCTATTATCATGGTGGAAGTGCTAACCATGGGTGCGAAGCAATCGTTCGTGCTTCCGCGAAATTATTGAATATGCCAGCAACCCTTTGGAGCACAATGCCCGATTCGGATCTTGCTTATGGCCTGAATGATCTCGTCGACATTCGAGAGGACAAGAAGCAAAATTTGACTGGCATGAAATTGCTCCGCTTTAAAGCACATCACAAACTCACGGGAAGCGATTATGTATATACAAAGTTTGCCCATGAGATGTTCTTTTCGGCAGTACAGAGAGGTGATACTTATCTGTCAATTGGCGGGGACAACTACTGCTATGCTGGCAAAGACATTTTGGGACATTATAATCAAATCATCCATGAGAAAGGTGGCAAAACAGTATTCTGGGGATGCTCTTTTGAGCCAGCCGAAATGGATGCTGCCACTGCGAAGGACATTGCGCGGTACGATCTAATAACTGCGAGAGAAAGTATCAGCTATGAAACGCTGAAAGCCGTGAACCCAAACACGATTCTCGTAGCTGATCCTGCATTTGTGCTGGACAGCGTAGAGTTGCCGTTGCCTGAAGACTGGAAAGAGGGCAACACTATCGGTATTAACGCAAGTCCGCTTATCATGCAATGTGCGAAAGACGGGAGTGCTGCTTACGAAGCATACCGTCGTCTGATTGAGCACATTCTGGATACCACAGATGCGGCGGTTGCATTGATTCCTCATGTTGCCATTGCGAATAATGATGACCGGATTCCGCTTCACAATTTGTATGAGGAATTTGCTCCCTCTGGTCGCGTGTTGCTCATAGAAGATCATAACTGCTGCGAATTGAAAGGCTATATCTCCCGTTGCAGAATGTTCATCGGCGCTCGTACTCACGCAACGATCGCGGCCTATTCCACCTGTGTGCCGACATTGGTGCTCGGCTACTCTGTAAAATCGAGAGGGATCGCGCGGGATATTTTCGGCACGGAGGAGCACTACGTTTTGCCGGTGCAGGAGCTGCAGGATCCGGACGAATTGGCAAACGGATTTGATTGGCTGTCTGCAAACGAAATGACAGTACGTGATCATTTAATTAAGACAATGCCGGAATATAAAGCACGAGCATTACTGGCAAGGGATGCAGTTGAGGAGCTGATGTGCAGATGATTAAGGTTCTTCTTGGGATTGTGCTGGCATTTTGCATTGTCAACTACGGAATTGATTTCCTGTTTTACTTGAAAAATCGTTACTGCCGATTTCACATTGGTAGATGGAATGAGCAGGAATGGCCCGCAGTAATCGAAAGAACCGCGTGCCGCTGGGTAAAACACACACCGACGGTAAAGATCACAGACAACTCCCGTTATATGCTTCTTGATTTCATTCAGGGCAAGTACAGAAGTGGGTCGATCCAGTCATGGCAGAAAGCAGCCCTGATTCTTGGCCTGCTGGAAAGCAGCAACGAAAGCTCTCACATTGCCGCCAAACAAGCGGTGAATGATTTGCTGGACGATGCCGGGATGTGGAAAGAGAAGCCGGTTGCTGTGGACTGCGGGATGCTGTCTTTTGCTGTTTTGAAAGCGGCAGAAGATCCACAGGCAGTCCGACCGGCAATGGATTATTCAATTGAATTGATCAGGAAGAATGTTAACGACTATGGAATGATCTCATATACCGGTGGGCGAGATAATCCCGAAATGTACGTGGATACATTGGGGTTGACATGCCCGTTTCTGGCGCTATATGCGCAGGTTTATCACGATAGTCGATGTGAAAAACTCGCAATAGGCCAATTGAGAATGTATCATACGTATGGGCTGATGGCTGACACAGCCCTTCCCAATCATGCATTCAATATCAAGAGCAAGTTGCCGCTTGGCGTTTATGGCTGGGGACGCGGTACGGCGTGGTATTTGATTGGATTGCTGGATACATATCACCAGCTACAGACGCCGGAATACCAAGCAGAAGTCTTACATTGGATCTCGGAAGCTGCACAATCGTATGCTGTGTATCAGCATGCAGATGGTGGATTCGGATCAATTTTACAATGCGAAAGCTCTTACGACAGTTCTGCTACAGCAGCACTAGCATGGTTCTATGCAGAGTGCGCATCACTATTGAAAATTAGTACATACAAGGACATTTCACATCGCTGCCTTTCAGCATTGCTGAAAAAGACACGAATCACAGGCGCAATCGATGACTGCCAAGGCGATACCAAGGGGATTGGAATATTTGCACAGACCTACGATATCATGCCGTTTGCGCAGGGAATGGCGCTTCGGGCAATATGCGAGGCAAGTAAGAATTAGTTTGAAGAGGAACTATGGGAAAGAAATCACGCACTGAATATTCTGTTTTGAATATCATCACAGGACTGGGAGGCTATGCACTGAATACAGTGCTTGGCCTTGTTTGCCGTATGGTATTTACGCGTACACTTTCTGCGGAATATTTAGGCGTAAGCGGGCTGTTTACGAATATTCTCAGCATGCTGAGCCTTGCTGAGCTTGGAATTGGCAGCGCTATCGTGTATGCGCTGTACAAGCCTTTGGCGGTCGATGACAAAGAAAAAGTCGCGTCCCTAGTGAAGTTCTACGGACGGTGCTACCGTGTAATTGGCGTTGTTGTTGCTGTAATTGGCGTGGCATTAATGCCTTTCCTGCATTTGCTTATTGATGAGCCCAATATTCAGGAAAACATCTATCTCCTTTACGGCCTATATTTGTTTAATGCCGCCAGCACATATTTTTTCAGCTATCGCGCTTCCTTACTAATGGCAGCCCAGCAGAACTATATTGTTACGGGCGTTAATTACATTGTTACAGTCGCTCAGAGCGTACTTCAGATCATCTGGCTTTTTGCAACGCACCATTATATTGGGTATCTGATCATTCAGTGTATTGGCGCGTTTGTATACAATATTGCTGTTTCATATATCGCCCGGAAAGAGTATCCGTATATTGCAGAGAAAAATATCAAACCGCTTGATAAAGATGAGAAGGGGGTACTTGCCCGTAACATACGCGCCCTTGTTATTTGGAAGCTGTGCGGGCTACTTGTAAATAGTACGGACAATATTATCATCACATTTTTTAATGGGCTTGCAACAGTCGGTCTTGCGTCTAATTATACGTTGCTGTCAGGAACGTTGAATTCGCTACTGAACCAGCTTTTTAACGGAATTACCGCCAGCGTTGGCAATCTGAATGCAGTCGAGTCAAAAGAAAAGAAACTTGCAATGTTTAATATTATTAATCTCGCAAATTTTTGGCTCTTTGGCTGGGCGTCCATTGGAATATTTGTTGTGTCAACAGATATCGTAAGGCTGTTGTTTGGAAGTCCTTATGTACTCCCGATTTCAATCCCATTTGTGATTGCGCTGAATTTTTACATGGTCGGTATGCAAAGCGCTGTTTGGACGTACAAAAATACAATGGGTCTGTTTCGCCAAGGACGCTATCTTTTGATCGTAACAGCGGTGATCAACTTGGTCTGCTCAATATGGCTTGGAAAACTGTGGGGGCTGTTCGGCATTCTTTTCGCTACGGCCATATCCAGAGCGCTGACAAACACATGGTACGATCCATATGCAGTATTTAAATATGGTCTTGAAGAGAAGGTGTCTATCTATTTCAAAAAGTATGGACAATATGCACTGATTCTGCTTTTAACGGGGGCTATTTGTTACGGCATTTGTTCACTTGTTCACATTTCGGCTTTGGCGGATGCAATACTGAAGTTTGTAATCTGCTGTGTGGTTCCCAATTCGATTTTCTTTCTATGCTTCCGCGAGAAAGAAGAATTTCGATATTTTAAGAATCTCATGCTCCGCGTTGCCCATAAGGTGCATTCAAAATAAATCATGTGTAATTTGAGGGGAATTGCTATGCCTGATACACATTTACCTCAGATGACTATTCACAGCTCGTGGCGAGTGACCAACTATTTGCCAGAAAGTTTGACGAGAATGTCGACCTGAATATTGTCAAGATGCTATTGGAGTACGTAAAGACAAAGTAGTAAACTTTTATGTTTCAATCAATCTATTCAAAGCCTTTGCTGAGTATTATTCTAGCTATCACTATAGCCGTTGCTGTTTGGGGATATCTGCGCACAAAAGTTCAGCTACGCAGATGGACGATGGCAAATCTTGTGCTGTCTTGTGTGGCCGTTATAATCATTCTCTACACCACCCTCCTGACCCGCGTGCCCGGCAGCGGCGGCCTTATCCTCACCCCCTTTGCCGCCCTCGCCGCTGCGCGGGAGCAGCCGGAGCTCTACCGCGAGATGCTGATGAACGTCTTCCTCTTCTTCCCGCTGGGGCTGACGCTCTCGAATGCGCTGCCGCGGCGATGGAACTACCGGCGGCGGATCGGCGTCACAGTACTTGCCGGCTGCCTGCTCGGCGCGGGGATCGAGTACGCGCAGTATCGCTTTGCACTGGGACTTGCGGAGACGGACGACGTGCTCTGCAACACGCTCGGCGCGCTGCTCGGCGCAGCGTCGCTGCTTGTCGCACACGCCATCGAATCACACAAAGAAAGGGCTCGGCACACGAACATGACCCTGACCGCTACCGAAACACAATTTCTGCATATCGCCAAAGTGGCCGTTTCCGGCGGGGAGATACCCGCTGAAAACGTGGACTGGCCTGCCGTTTTTGCGCTGGCGGGGCAGCAGAAGCTGCTGCCGCTCGTGTTTGAGGCCGCCCGCACAACGCCCGCCGCGGCGGAAAACGCTGTGCTGTTCGCGTCCGTCAAGCAGCAGGTCGTCGCGCAGGTGCTGAGCCAGACCGTGCGCGCGGAAGCGTTTGCCGCCCTTTACCGGAAGCTCCGCGCGGCGGGACTGCACCCCGTCGTGGTCAAGGGCCAGCTTTGCAGCCGTTTGTATCCGCTGGAGGATCACCGCATCAGCGCTGACGACGACCTCTACATCCCGGATGGCGAATTTCTCGCCTGCCACGAGGCGCTGCTCGAAAACGGCCTGACCACCGACACGCCCGAGAACGAGCTGGCCACGGCGGATGAGGTGTCCTACACGAAAAAGGGCAGCCCGCTGTATATCGAGCTGCACCGCCGCCTGTTTGATTCCGCCGAGGACGCGCACGATGACCTGAACCGGTTTTTTCCCGACCTCCAACCCACTGAAATTGACGGTTTTCTCGCCATGCCGCCGCATGAGCATCTGCTGTACCTGATCCTGCACGCCTACAAGCACTTTGTGGGCTGCGGCATCGGCCTGCGGCAGTTTTGCGACATTGGACTGTGGGCGCGGGCGTACCACGACCAGATCGACTGGCAGCGCCTGTATGACCAGTGTGAGCGTGTGCACGCGGCGGTGTTTGCACGGGCCGCGTTTCGCATCGCGCGCGACGGGCTGGGCATCGCGTTTGCCCTGCCCGCGCCGTGGGATGCCGCCATCGACACCGAACCCCTGCTGCACGACACGCTCTGCGGCGGCGTGTACGGCTCGAACGACTACACGCGGCTGCATTCCTCCACCGTGACCATCAATGCCGTCAAGGCCAGCCGCACCGGTGAGCGGAGCGGCGTGCTGCGCACGGTGTTTCCGAAGCGGGCCTATCTCGAGCGCCGCTACCCGTATCTGCAAAAGCGGCCGTATCTGCTGCCCGCGGCGTGGCTTGCGCGCATGGTGCATTACGCCGCCGAGAAGCGCTCCTGCGCGGACAACAGCGCCGCGGGGTCGATCCGCCTCGCCAGGGAGCGGATCGCGCTGATGCGGTACTACGACATCCTCGGCGGCCGGCGCGAGCCGTGAGCGCTGCGTATACCCCAAATCCTCAGAGAAACCGGAGAACCGATATGAACATCACTGTAGCCGGCGTGGGCTATGTCGGTCTGGCACAGGCGGTGCTGCTCGCGCAGCACAACGCCGTCACCGCCGTGACCACGACCCCCGCCAAAGCCGAAAACATCAACCGCGGCGTCTCGCCGATCGCCGACGCCGAGATCACGGAATTTCTGCGCACGAAGCCGCTCACGCTCACGGCCACCGTGGACGCCGGGCAGGCCTACCGCACGGCGGACGTGGTCATCATCGCCACGCCGACGGACTACGACCCCGAGCGGCAGATCTTCAACACCGCGACCGTCGAGGCGGTGCTCTCGCTCGTGGGCAGGGTCAATCCCGGCGCGCTCGTGGTCATCAAGTCCACGGTGCCGGTCGGCTACACGGAGCGCGCCGTGGGGGCGTTCGGCTGCAGGCGGCTGCTGTTCTCGCCGGAATTTCTGCGCGAGGGCAGGGCACTGTATGACAACCTGCACCCGAGCCGCATCGTGGTCGGCCGTCCGCGCGGCGGCACGGCGACGGAGGCGGACGCGCGCCTGTTCGCGTCCCTGCTGCAGCAGGGCGCGGCGGAGGAGCAGATCCCGACGCTGTACCCGAACGCGACAGAGGCCGAGGCCATCAAGCTTTTTGCCAACACCTATCTCGCCGTGCGCGTGAGCTACTTCAATGAGCTCGATACCTATTGTGAGCTCAAGGGACTCGACACGCGCCAGGTCATCGACGGCGTGTGCCTTGACCCGCGCATCGGCGCACATTACAACAATCCGTCGTTCGGCTACGGCGGCTACTGTCTGCCGAAGGACACGCGCCAGCTGGTGGCGAACTTCGGTGACATTCCGAACCGCATCATCAGCGCCGCCGTCACGGCCAATGACGAGCGCAAGGATCACATCGCCCGTCAGATCCTGCGCAAGGCGGCGGGCGGCGTCGTCGGCGTGTACCGTCTGACGATGAAGGCCGACTCGGACAACTTCCGCGAGTCGAGCATCCGCGGCGTCATCGAGCGGCTGCGCCGCGCGGGCGCGAGCGTCGTGATCTATGAGCCGACGCTCGAGGCGGCCTCCTTCGCCGGTCTGCCGGTGATCGCGTCGCTGACGGAATTCAAGCGCATGGCGGCCGTCATTGTTGCCAACCGCGCCGAGCCCGCGCTCGACGACGTGCCGGAGAAGGTATACACCCGCGACCTGTACCGCAGAGACTGAAAAGGGAGGCACAGACGATGAAAGGCATCATTCTCGCCGGGGGCTCCGGCACACGGCTGTACCCGCTCACGCGGGTCACGTCCAAGCAGCTGCTGCCGGTGTACGACAAGCCCATGATCTACTACCCGCTCTCGACGCTCATGCTCGCGGGCATCCGCGACATCCTCATCATCTCCACGCCGGAGGACACGCCGCGCTTCGAGCGTCTGCTCGGCGACGGAAGCCAGTTCGGCATCCGGCTGTCCTGCGCGGTGCAGCCGCATCCGGACGGTTTGGCGCAGGCATTTCTGATCGGGGCGGATTTCATCGGCGATGACACGTGCGCCATGATCCTCGGTGACAATATTTTCTACGGAAACCGCTTTCGCAGCAATCTGCGCGAGGCGGTCAAGGACGCCGAGGCGGGCTATGCCACGATCTTCGGCTATCATGTCAAGGACCCCGAGCGCTTCGGCGTTGTGGAGTTCGACCAGAACAAGCGTGTGCTGTCCGTCGAGGAAAAGCCGGAGCATCCGCGCTCGAATTACTGCGTCACGGGGCTGTATTTTTACGACAACCGTGTCGTGGAAAAGGCGCGGCAGGTGCGACCCTCCGCGCGCGGCGAGCTGGAGATCACGGACCTCAACCGGCTCTATCTCGAGGACGACCGGCTGAAGGTGCAGCTGCTCGGCCGGGGCTTTGCGTGGCTCGATACCGGTACGGTCGAGAGCCTCATGGACGCGGCGGTCTTTGTCCAGACGGTGCAAAACCGGCAGGACGTCATCATTTCCGCGCCGGAAGAGGTGGCCTATCACATGGGCTGGCTCACGAAGGCGCAGCTGCTGGCTGCCGCCGCGCAGTATCAAAACGCGCCCTACGGTGCGCATCTGCGCGCGGTCGCGGAGGATAAGCTCGTGTTTGAGAGGGAACTGCATGACTAGATTCGTAACCGGCGGCGCCGGCTTCATCGGCGCGAATTTCCTGTTTTACCTGCGCGAGCGCTATCCGGACGACCGGCTCGTTTGCATCGACAAGCTCACCTATGCCGGCAATCTCTCCACGCTCGCGCCGCTGCTCGGTCAGCCGAATTTCCGCTTTGCCAAGGTGGATATTTGCGACCGTGAGGCGGTCTACGCCCTCTTTGCCGAGGAGCGCCCCGACGTGGTCATCAACTTTGCCGCCGAGAGCCATGTGGATCGCTCGATCGCCGACCCGTCGCTGTTTTTGCAGACGAACATCATCGGCACGTCCGTGCTCATGGACGCCTGCCGCGAATACGGAAACATCCGCTTCCATCAGGTCTCGACCGATGAGGTCTACGGCGACCTGCCGCTTGACCGGCCGGAGCTGCTGTTCACCGAGCAGACGCCGCTGCACACGAGCTCGCCCTACAGCAGCTCCAAGGCGTCGGCCGACCTGCTCGTGGGCGCGTACGGACGCACCTACGGCCTGCCGGTCACGATCTCGCGCTGCTCGAATAACTACGGACCGTATCAGTTCCCGGAAAAGCTCATCCCGCTCATGATCGTGAGCGCCCTCGCCGACCGTCCGCTGCCGGTGTACGGGCAGGGGCTGAATGTGCGCGACTGGCTGTATGTCACCGATCATTGCAAGGCCATCGACCTTGTGGTCGGCCGCGGGCGCATCGGCGAGGTGTACAACATCGGTGGCCACAACGAGATGCGCAACATCGACATCGTGCGCCTGATCTGCCGCAAGCTCGGCAAGCCCGAAAGCCTCATCACCTACGTCACCGACCGGCAGGGGCATGACCTGCGCTATGCCATCGACCCCACGAAGATCCACGCGGAGCTCGGCTGGCTGCCGGAGACGAAGTTCGCCGACGGCATCGGCCGCACGATCGACTGGTATCTGGAAAACCGCACATGGTGGGAGGAGATCGTCTCCGGCGAGTACCAGAGCTACTACGCGCGGATGTACGGCGAGCGCCCGACGCTGTGAGCGGAGCAACGAAAAAGCCGCAGTCTACGGACTGCGGTTTTTCTGTATGGCGTCTATTCTGCGTCCAGCCGTTTTTCCAGACAGACGAGCTCTACGCCTGCGATGCCGTTGAAGGTGCACGGTACGATGGCGGCCTCGCGGAAGCCGAGACGGGCGTAGAGCCGGCGGGCAGCGGCGTTTTTTGCATTCGTGTCGATGCGCAGCACCGTGCAGCCGAGCGCGCGGGCGCGCCGGGCATAAAAGCGCACGAACTGCGTGCCGTAGCCGTGCCCGGCGATCGTCGGGTCAACGGCGAGCGTGTGCAGCACGAGCACCTGCTCCGGCGGCGCTGCGTATTGCCACGGCACCTGCGCGTAGACCGGTACCTGCGTCCGGTCGATGCGCCCGGCGGCGACGAGAACGCCATCATCCTCGAGCACGAACAGTGCCCCGTCGTCGAGCGCGGCCTGCGCGCTCGCGCGTGTCGGGTAGACGCCGCGCGCCCAGCCGACGCTGGCGGCACCGGTCTCCTCAGCGGTGTGGATCGCGTCATAGATCTGCTCGATGCGCGGCAGATCGTCTGCGGTCGCGGGACGGATATCGGTCATGGGTGCACCTCCTTTGGCGTCTCCCGGAAGATGTCCTCCGGGATCAGGGCTGCGAGCGCGCGCTGTCCGGCGGGGGTGTGGTGCACGCCGTCGGTCGTATAGGACGCGATGAGCGCGTCCGGGTCGTCGGGGTCTGCCAGAGCGTCCAGCGGGATGTAGCCGTCGGTGGGGCAGTCCGCGCTCTGAAACCACGCGTTGAGCTCCGGCCGCAGCGCGTCGAGCTCCGGCGACCAGTGAATGTCGTCCCCGCGCCCAAAGAGGTTTCGCGTGTAGCCCTTCCACGGCGTGAGTTCGCAAAACCAGATGCGCACGCCCTGCGCGTGCGCCATGTCGGCGAGCGCGCGGTAGCCCGCTGTCATCTGCGCGAACGTGACTGGGGTCAGCAGTCCCTGCTTGCTGCGGCAATGCGGGTGGATGAGATCGTTCGCGCCGAGCTTGACGAGCACCATGTCCGCGCCCGCCTGCGCGAGCACGTCGCGCGAAAAGCGCTTCACGCCCGCGCCGCCGAGGAGCTTCGCCGCGCGGCCGACGCCGTCGGCTACCAGCCGGTCGCCCTTGATGGCGGCCTGTGTCACGCTGACGTTTTCAATCCCGTCGGCGCGCAGGCGCGCCGCCAGCAGCCGCGGCAGCTCGTTTGCCACGGTCGAGTCGCCGAAGATGACGCACGCGTGCGTCTCGGGCGCTGCCAGCACGTCGACTTCCGTGAGCGCGGGGATGACCTCGTACGCGCCGGTCTCCGCCGTGTGCTGCATCGGTATGGCCAGATGCAGCAGGGGGCGGCGCGTGCAGTTGCCGAGCTCGGCGTGGCTGCACCCGCCGATGAGCCCGATCGTGCGCATGGCGTTGATGCCGCGGTAAAAGACCGTCACGGTCAGCGTCTGCCCGGCGGCGACCGGCAGCGCGGCGGCATCGGAGGTGCAGCTCGTCCCGGCGGCGATGCGGACGCAGCGCTCGCCGCCGAAGGTCACGGTGTGCAGCGTGTCGGGGTCGATGCCGCGCGCATCGTCCGCGCCGATGGCAACGGTGCAGGCGGCCACGTGCAGCGGCAGCACGCCGAACACGTTCGAGAGTGTCAGACGCACGTGCGTGCCGCCGGCCGTGAGCTGCACGGCCGTGCGTGCAGACATCTCCGTCACGGCGACGCCGAGCCGGTCGAGGATACCGGTCTCGGACAGGCTTGCGTCGATGGGGCTGGTGCTCCATGCGCTGACCCAGCGGTTTGATTTCTTGTCTTCGCCCATAGATAGCAGGACCTCCGGAATTTCGTATGCTTCTGCCTTTAAGATAGGCGCGCGGCGCACAAAAGTCAACCGCAAACACTGTGCCCGGCTTTACAACACAGGCCAAAACGTGGTATCATGCGCAGAGAAATATCTGCAGGACGAAGGAGGGGACAGCTGTGCCAGACGAACGTCAGACACCGGTGGAGCGCCCGCCGAAAAAGCGCATGAGCCGCGGTACGCGCGTGCTGGTCATCATCGTGTGCGTGCTGCTCGCCATCGCACTGCTGCTGGTCGCAACGGTATTGGTTTTGTCTGCGATCGGCCGCAATGCGCTGACCGACGATGATGGGATGAACATTTCCCGGGACGATGTGGAGTCGCTCGGCTCGGGCACGGTGCGCTACAATGACCGGCTCTACCGCTATAACACCGATATCGTCACGATCCTGCTCATGGGCGTGGACGAGCAGGTCAAGCAGGATGCCAGCGGCATCTACGGCAACGCCAACCAGTCGGATGCGAACATCCTTGCGGTGCTCGATCTGCGCAACAAGGAGATGACGCTCATCTCCATCTCGCGCGACGCGATGTGTACGCTCGATATTCTCGACAGCGCGGGCGAGCATGTCGGCACGGCTACGGCGCAGCTGGCGCTTGCCTACGCCTACGGCGACGGGGCGGAGCGCAGCTGTGAGCTGACGAGCGCGGCTGTCTCGCGCCTGTTTTACGATCTTCCGATCCCGGTCTACGGCTCGATCTATATGCAGGGCATCCGCCAGCTCGTCGACAGCGTCGGCGGCGTGACGGTCACGCCGGACACGAGCATCCCCGGCTTTGCCGCCGGGCAGCCCGTGACGCTCACCGGCCAGCTCACGGAAAGCTACATCCGCTACCGCGCCGACTCGACCGAGGGCAACAACCAGCGCATGCAGCGGCAAAAGCAGGTCGTGCTTGCGCTCATGCACAAGATGCTCGCGCAGGTCAAGGAGGATCCGGCAAGCATCCTCGCGCTCTACAACAACGTCCGGCGCAACACCACGACGAACATCAACACCGCCATGATGGTCTATCTGGCGCAGCAGGCGAGCGGGATGCACTTCTCGGACGACATCGTCAATGTCCCCGGCACGTCGGTCATGGGCGAGCAGCGGCACGCGGAGTATCAGGTCGATTCGGACGCGCTGCTGGAGCTGATCCTGAGCATTTTCTACGAGCCGGTGGAGGGATAACCGGAAAACGGATATTTTTTGCAATTACCCTCTTGCAATTTGTGTGCGGTTGGTGTAGAATCATACTGTCTTTAAAATTGCTGAAATATGAATGGAGGAGTTCACAATGAAGCGTTTTGTGGCCATTCTTTTGATACTCGTTCTCGTGTTCGCCCTGTCGGCGACGGCGTTTGCCGCCGGCGCGGTCGTCAGCCCCGAGAAGAACAATACCGATACAACTGTCACGCCTGACAAGGGCACGACCTCTCCGCAGACCGGCGAGTCCTTCAGCATCCTGTGGGTGATCCTTGCGGCCATCGCAGCGGTCGGAGCGGTGCTGTTTTGCGGCAAAAAGCTGATTCGCGTCAAGTGAACCGGCGGTCACATGGATAACAAAGCCCCATGATCTTCATGGGGCTTTTGCTTTTATGAGGTGAGCGATGAAGAAGAAAAAGATCCTTGTGCGCAGCGTGCTGGTGCTCGTGGCGCTCGCGGCACTGTGCGCGTGTGCGTGGTGCGTGTGGTATATCGTGCAGTACTATCAGGGGCAGGCCTTCGGCGACCGGATGCGCACCAACATTTCCGACGACGGCGGCAGCTTTCAGCTTGAGCGCGTGAAGATCCCGGTCGATTTTGACGAGCTGCAGACCATGAACCCGGATATCTATGCGTGGATCAAGATCCCGGATACCGACATCAGCTATGCCGTGCTGCAGCGTGACGGCGATGACGATCAGGAGTATTACTCCAAGCACAGCGAAAACGGCGCCTACTACAGCGGCGGCAGCATCTTCAGCCAGAGCTACAACCGGAAGGACTTTTCCGACCCCATGACCGTGCTCTACGGGCACAATCTGCGCAACGGACGCATGTTTGCCCAGCTCAACAGCTTTTCGGACGCGGAGGTCTTTGAGTCGCACCGCTATATCTACGTCTATCTCCCGGACCGGATGCTCGTGTATGAGATCTTCGCGGCCTATCCGCACTCGAGCGAGCATCTGCTGCTGTGCCATGATTTTGCGGACGCAGAGGATTTCACGGCGTATTTTGACGATGTGCGCGCGCAAAAAAGCCTGCAGGCCAATGTCCGCGAGGACGCATGGCCGCAGCCGGGCGACCGCGTGCTGACGCTCTCGACCTGCTACCGCGGGGACAATCACCAGCGCTATCTGGTGCAGGGCAAGCTCGTGGCGGAGGCCTACGCCAAATAATCACATAGAACTGCAAAAAGCCCGACCGGTTTTCCCGGTCGGGCTTTTGCGTTGTCGGAGCGGATCGCTCAGCCGTGCAGGCCGTTTTCCTGACGCTCCATGTTTTCAATGACGATGTCGTGGATGTCGCCGAGGCCGGCGCAGTATTCGAGCACCTTCCAGGGCGTGTTCGTGTGAAAGTGGATCTTGATGAGATCCTCGTCACCCACGGCGAGCAGACAGTCGCCCGCGATGTTTTGCATGATATAGTCGTGGATCGCGTCCTCGTCGAGACCATGGCCTTCGATGAGCAGCTGAGTGTCAAAACGGAATTCGAGCATGGTTGTTGTCCTCCTTAATCATCGAGCTTGAGCACGGCGAGAAACGCCTCCGTGGGGATCTGAACCGTGCCGAGCTGGCGCATTTTTTTCTTGCCTTCCTTTTGCTTTTCGAGCAGCTTTTTCTTGCGCGTGATGTCGCCGCCGTAGCACTTGGCGAGCACGTCCTTGCGCATGGCCTTGACGGTCTCGCGCGCAATGATCTTGCCGCCGATCGCGGCCTGCACCGGGATCTCGAACAGCTGCCGCGGGATGTTCTCCTTGAGCTTCTCGCACAGCTTGCGCGCCCGGCCGTAGGCCTTGTCCTTGTGGGCAATGAAGCTCAGCGCGTCGACCTGATCGCCGTTGAGCAGCATATCCACCTTCACGAGCTCGCTCGGGTGATAGCTGGAAAATTCGTAGTCGAGCGAGGCGTATCCCTTCGTGCGCGCCTTGAGCGTGTCAAAGAAGTTGTAGACGATCTCGTTGAGCGGCATCTCGTAGTGCAGCTCCACAAGGCGGCTGTCGAGATACTGCATGTTCTTATACTCGCCGCGCAGATCCTGACACAGCGGCATGATGTTGCCGACAAATTCCTGCGGCGTGATGATCGACACGTTCACATACGGCTCCTCCGCGACTTCGATGGAGGCAGGGTTCGGGTAGTCATGGGGGTTATCGATCATGAGCACCGTGCCGTCGGTCTTGGTGATGCGGTAGATAACGCTCGGCAGCGTCGTGATGAGGTCGAGGTCGAACTCGCGCTCGAGGCGCTCCTGAATGATCTCCATGTGCAGCATGCCGAGAAAGCCGCACCGGAAGCCGAAGCCGAGCGCGACCGACGACTCCGGCTCGAACGAGAGCGAGGCATCGTTGAGCTTGAGCTTTTCGAGCGCGTCGCGCAGGTCGGGGTACTTTGAGCCGTCCTCGGTGTAGATGCCGCAGTAGACCATCGAGCGTGCCGGGCGGTAGCCGGGCAGCGGCTCGGCGGCGGGGCGGGCAGTTTCGGTCACGGTGTCGCCCACGCGCGTGTCCTCCACGTTTTTGATGCTCGCGGTGAAGTAGCCCACGTCGCCGCAGCCGAGCTCGTCGCACGGGTCGAGACCGATGGGACGCAGATGCCCGACCTCGAGCACCTTGTAGGATGCGCCGGTGGACATGAGCGTTACCTCCATGCCGCGCCGGAGCGTGCCGGCCACGATGCGCATGAGCACGATGACGCCGCGGTAGCTGTCATACTGACTGTCGAACACGAGCGCCTGCAGCGGGGCGTCCGGGTCGCCCTGCGGGGCGGGGACGTGGTCGACAATGTCGTCGAGCACGGCCTGAATGTTGATGCCCTGCTTGGCCGAGATCTCGGGCGCGTCCATGGCCGGGATGCCGATGATGTCCTCGATCTCGGCCTTGGTGCGCTGGGGGTCGGCGGCGGGCAGGTCGATCTTGTTGATGACCGGCAGGATCTCCAGATCGTGGTCGAGCGCGAGATAGGTGTTGGCGAGCGTCTGCGCCTCCACGCCCTGCGAGGCATCCACGATCAGCACGGCGCCTTCACACGCGGCGAGCGAGCGGCTGACCTCATAGTTGAAGTCCACGTGGCCCGGCGTGTCGATGAGGTTGAGCGTGTAGACCTTGCCGTCACGGTGATAGGTCAGCCCGACGGCGCGTGCCTTGATCGTGATGCCGCGCTCGCGCTCGAGATCCATGTTGTCGAGCAGCTGGTCCTCCATTTCGCGCTGATCCACTGCGCCGCACAGCTCGATGAGCCGGTCGGACAGGGTGGACTTGCCGTGGTCGATGTGCGCGATGATCGAAAAATTGCGGATGTTTTCTTGTGGGATCATAGGGAAATCTCCTCCAGTGCGGCCTCGGCGCGGTCAGCGGCTGTGCGCACGTCCTGCACGAGCGCGCGCAGTGCCTCGAGCTGTTCGGGCGTGCAGGTCGGGCTCGGCGCACGACCGAGCAGAAAGTCGGCGCTCACGCCGTAGTAATCGCATGCCCTGCACACGAACGCGAGCCCGGGCTCACGCGCACCGTTTTCGTAGTGGGACAGCAGCGCCTGGCTGATCTTCAGATCGGCCGCGACCTTGCGCTGGGACAGCCCGCGCGCGTGGCGCAGCTCCGACATGACGGCAGCAAAATTGCGTTCCATGCCGCACCTCCTGTAACGTTCTGATAACGGTCTGTATTTTACCACGCCTGCGCACAAACGGCAACAACCTCTTTTTAAAATTGTGTGCGGGGGTTGAAAAACGTCGGAGGTGGTGTTACACTATTTACTTGTGAAACCATGTTCACAGAAAAACAGAAAATAGATGAACATATTGGAGGAAAACACCATGTTTGAAAATCTGGTTGAAGTTCTCAAAGCCAATCCGCGCAAGATCGTCTACACCGAGGGCACCGATGCCCGCATCCTCGAGTCCGCTGCCCGCCTGAAGCAGGGCGGCTTCCTGACGCCGATCCTCGTCGGCAACGTCGAGGACGTGAAGGCTGCGGCCAAGGCTGGCAACTTTGACATCGAGGGGCTGGAGATCATCGATCCCGCCAACTATGACAAGATGGACGAGATGGCCCAGTGCATGTTCGACCTGCGCAAGGGCAAAATGACCATGGAAGAAGTCCGCGCCAACCTCCAGAAGG
>ERZ826220.792-NODE-792-length-35408-cov-5.745000_pt1 | contig 35408 bp, 38 predicted proteins | sample MGYA00519927_ERZ826220 | MGnify/ENA primary metagenome ERZ826220 (study PRJEB31778, sample SAMEA3449225) | human gut metagenome | biome: human gut; feature: human-associated habitat; material: faeces | place: United Kingdom | collected 2010/2012 ... | reverse complement strand
AACATGGTGGATAAGACAAGCAATAACAAGAGCAATTGCAGACCAAGCAAGAACAATAAGAATTCCAGTTCATATGGTAGAAACAATAAACAAATTAATAAGAACATCAAGAAACTTATTACAACAAATGGGTAGAGAACCAACCCCAGAAGAAATAGCAAAAGAAATGGAAATCCCAGTTGAAAAAGTAGTAGAAATTCAAAAAATTGCACAAGACCCAGTATCACTAGAAACACCAATTGGAGAAGAAGAAGATAGTCACTTAGGAGACTTTATACAAGACGAAGATAGCCCAGCACCACATGATGCAGCATCATATACACTTCTAAAAGAACAATTAGAAGAAGTAATGAACACATTAACACCAAGAGAAGCAAAGGTATTAAAATTAAGATTTGGACTAGAAGACGGAAAATCTAGAACACTTGAAGAAGTAGGAAAAGAATTTAACGTAACTCGTGAAAGAATAAGACAAATAGAAGCAAAAGCATTAAGAAAATTAAGACACCCTAGTAGAAGTAAAAAATTAAGAGACTATATGGGATAAAAATTGGCAATATAGACTCGCTTTTTGACAAAAATAAGTTGCCAAAAGGTGAGTCTTATTAGCAATTTTAGAAAGGATAAGATTAAATATGGAAAACATAAGAAGTTTTGTAGAAACAATAAAAGGAATACAAATGACTCAAATAATAGACATATTAATTGCAATATTAATATACATATTATTTAGATGTTTAAGTAGGAGTTTAGCATATTTTACAGTAAAAATATTTAAACCAAAAACCAAAAATAAAAAGGCAATAAAAAATAATGCATTTTATACACCACTAAAAGTGTTTTATATTATACTAGGTCTATATTTAGCATTATTATTTATAAGACAACCACTAAATACAGGAGCGTGGATAAATAATTGGGTAGACCAGTTATTTAAAATATCATTTATCATATTAGCTGCAAATGGAATTGCAAATAGTCTTACAACAAACAACAAAATGGTAAATAGACTAAAAGACAAAATGAATCCAGAAGTAGAAGACTCAATGCTAAAATTCATATTAAAATCAATTAGAGTTTTAGTATATGTAGTTGCAGGATTTATGATAATAACAGATTTAGGATTTAACCTAAATGGCTTAGTTGCAGGACTAGGAATAGGAAGTGTTGTAATAACACTTGCAGCACAAGACACAGCAAAAAATTTATTTGGTGGATTAGTAATATTTTTAGACAAACCATTTGTGGTTGGAGATTGGATAGAAGTAGATAAATACGAAGGAACAGTAGAAGACATTACATTTAGAAGTACAAGAGTAAGAACATTTGAAAACTCTGTAGTAAACATACCAAACGCAGTTATTGCAAATGACTCAATAATAAATTGGAGTAGAATGGAAAAAAGAAGAAACAAAGTAAATTTATGTTTAGACTTAGACACTCCGCTAGAAAAAGTACAAATAGTTCAAAAAAGAATAAAAGAATTATTAGTACAACATGACGACGTAATTGATGATACAATAATAGTTAGATTTGATAATATAACAGATAACGGAATAAATTTAATGGTTTGTAGTTACACAAATTCATTAGATTATGCAAGTTTCTTAGAAGAAAAAGAAAAAATCAATTTTAAAATTATGCAAATTTTAAGAGAAGAAAATGTAGAATTGGCATATGATACAAAAACAGTATTTGTAAAAAAATAAAAGGTGGATGGCAATAATCAAAACGAAGGGAGAAAGAGTATGAATAAATGCATATTAATTGTAGATGACGAATCAAGAATGAGAAAATTAATAAAAGACTTTTTAGCAGTAAAAGGATTTTGCATACTAGAAGCAGAAGACGGAGAAAAAGCACTACAAGTATATGAAGAAAACTCACAAAAAATAGACTTAATATTATTAGATGTAATGATGCCAAAACTTGACGGGTGGTCTGTATTAAGACAAATAAGACAAACATCAAAAGTGCCAATAATAATGCTAACAGCAAGAGGAGAAGAACAAGACGAACTATTTGGATTTGAACTAGGAGTTGATGAATACATATCAAAACCATTCAGCCCTAAAATATTAGTAGCCAGAGTAGAAGCCATACTAAAAAGAACACAAGGAGATACAAAAGAAGTAAAAGACTATGGCGGAATTGAAATAGACAAAGAAGGAAGAACAGTAACAGTAGATGGAAAAGTACTAGAACTAAGTTTAAGAGAATATGAACTATTGGTATATTTAGTAGAAAACGAAAACATAGCACTATCAAGAGATAAAATTCTAAACAATGTGTGGAATTACGACTATTATGGAGACTCAAGAACAATAGACAGTCATATAAAAAAAATCAGACATAAATTAGGAAAAAGAGGAAAATACATAAAAACAATGAGAGGCGTGGGATATAAATTTGAAGTTAAATAAAATAAAAGATGTACTATCATCTGTAAAAGTAAAACTATTTTTATCACTAAGCATAACAGTATTACTAATTATACTATTTATGATATTAGTAAACAATTTTGCCCTAGAACAATTCTACTTATACAAAAAACAGATTACATTAAAAACAGTGTATGAATCAATAAACGAATACTATAAAAAACAAAACAGAGACGATGACATACAAACAGAACTGGAAAAATTATCAATAAAAAACAATTTTGATATTTTAATAAAAGACAATAACGGAATAAACCTATACACAACAAACAAAAACTTCTCAACAGTAATTGGAAGCATAAACGATATATTAGACAAAGCAAATGATGGAAAAGAAATAGAATCAAACGATAATTTCAAAATAAAACAACAAAGGGATACTAAAAATGGACTATCATATATGATGCTTTCTGGAAAATTAGAAAATGGATATTTTTTATATATACGTATACCACTAAACTCAATAAAAGACAGTGTTAGCATATCAAACAACTTTCTATTGATGATGGCAGGATTTACCATATTAATAGCTTCAATCATGGTAACAATAGTATCAAGAAAATTCACAGAGCCAATACTTGAACTAAACAACATTGCTAAAAAAATGTCAAACTTAGACTTTAGCCAAAAATACCAGGTAACAAATGCTAAAGACGAAATAAATGACTTAGGAAGAAGCATAAACACCATGTCAGACAAACTGGAAAGAACAATAAAACAACTAAGAAGTAGTAACTCAGAACTAGAAAGAGATATAGAAGAAAAATCAAAAATAGATGAAATGAGAAAAACATTTATATCAGATGTGTCACACGAATTAAAAACGCCAATAGCATTAATACAAGGATATAGCGAGGGACTACTAGAAAATGTAAATAGTGATGAAGAAAGTAGAAAATTCTATGCAGAAGTCATTTTAGACGAAACAAATAAAATGGATAAATTAGTAAAACAATTACTAGAATTAATGAAATTAGAATATGGAAAAAGAGAATTTAACAATAAAGAATTTGATATAGTAGAACTTGAAAAAGAAGTTATTAGAAAAACAAATGTAATGATAGAAGAAAAACATGCAGAAATAAAATTTGACGAAACTAAAGATATATCTGTATTTGCAGATGATTTCTACATAGAACAAGTATTAACAAATTACTTAACAAATGCTATAAAAAATGTTAAAGAAATGTATGGAGAAAAATATATAAAAATTTCAAATGAAATTCTAGAAGAAGAAAATAAAGTTTGCATTAAGGTATTTAATACAGGAGAGAATATTTCAGAAGAAAATCTAAATAGAATTTGGAATAGATTTTATAAGGCAGACGAATCCAGACATAGAGAAGATGGAGGAACAGGAATAGGTCTTGCTTTTGTAAAAGCCATAATGGGAAATTATGATAATAAATATGGAGTAAAAAATTTAGAAAATGGCGTAGAATTTTACTTTGAATTAGATTTGAGACAAAGGGGATAACCTAATGTCTCAATTTTTTGTCGAACAGTGTCGAAAATTGCGATGAAAAGTTAGAGTTCCTAAGAAAAAACTATTTACAAAATGAAAAAAATGTAGTATTATAAATATAGTTTTTAATCAAACAGCACAAAGTGCTTTAAAAATCTTATATTTTTTCGAAAAAATTTCAAGTAAACGAAACTGAATAATGGAGGTGCATGATCAAAATGAATGACTAAGTATACAACACGACATATTAATATTGCAAGTCTTTTAATAACTATTATTATCTTTTTTATAACCCAACAATATAAAACACCAACAATACCAATGAATACACAGAAAATAGAAAAATTGTTTAAAAAAGACTTAATTTTAGTAGAATTGAAATCAAACAATATTAATCAAGACACAAAAGAAAACGAAAAGGATACACAAAATTTTGGACTTACAGAAGAAGAAAAAAATAGAAACGAAAGAATTGAAAAAGCACAATGGAAAATAACAATTCCCAAAATATATCTTAAAGCAGAAATATCTGAAGGCACAAGTAAAGAAATAATGGATAAATTTGTTGGTCATTTTGAAGAGACAACAAAAACAAGTGGTAATGTAGGGCTTGCGGCACATAATAGAGGGTATGCTGTAAATTATTTTGCAAATATCAAGCAATTAGTTGAAGGAGACAAAATAATATATAAATATTATGAATTTGAAGAAACTTATATTGTAACAGAAAACAAAATAATAAAAGATACAGATTGGGAGCCATTAGAAGATACAGAAAAAGACAAAATAACATTAATCACATGCGTAGAAAATGAACCAGAATACAGAAGATGCGTACAAGCAACAAAAGAATAATTGTATAAGAAAATATTATCATACCTTTTTATATAAAATTATATTATTAATTTTTGTCAATATTATTTATTAGTAAGTTTATTTATAATTTATTTTTATTTAAATTGCCCGCTTTAAGTGGGCAATTTTTTTATATTCTAGGAAAGTTATCATAGTATGATAACTTTCTGTAGAAGATAAATATGGCAGAAATTAGATTTTGTAGCAGTTTGCACTGCGTACAAAATCTTAATTCTGGTTTTTTTAAAGATGTGAACTATAACATTTTTAAACAATTTCTTAAAAATTTATTGAAAAAAATATATAAAACAAGTATAATAAAAAAGACAAAAGAAAAAGAAATAAAGCAAATCTAACAAGATTTGAACATTGGAAAGGAATGAAAAATATGAAAAAGAAAATAATCATATCAATCATAGTAATAGCAATAGTAATAATATCAGCAATATTTGTAGTAAACAAAATACAAGAAGAAAACAGAAAATATGAAATAGCACAAATTTCAGAATACAATTATTTTATACTAAAAGAAGACAACAAATATGGAGTAATAAATAAAAAAGGCGAAAAAATAATAGACGCAAAATATGATGACATAAAAATACCAAACCCAGAAAAGTCAGTATTTATATGTTATGAAGGAGATACAACAACAGTATTAAATGATAAAGGAGAAGAAATATATACACAATATCAAAATATCCAACCACTAAAATTAAAAAATGTACTAAGTGACTTAATGTATGAAAAAACCACATTAAAATATAGTAAAGATGACAAATACGGAATAATAGACATAGACGGGAAAAAAATAACAGACGCAATATATGATGACATAGATACACTTCAATTTAAAGAAGGGGAATTATTAGTAAAACAAGATGGAAAAGAAGGAATAATAAACATTAAAGGAACGACGCTAGTAAAATCACAATATGATGGAATAGAAGCAGATAAATACTACGAAGAAAACACAGGATATAAAAAAGATGGATACATTACAAAAGAAACAACAGAAGAAGGATACAGATATGGTTATATAAATACAAAAGGGAAAAAAATATTAGAAAATAAATACAACGAATTATATAGAATAACAGATATAAACAGTGAAGATGCATATATAATATGTGCAGAAAATGGAAAATATGGATTATCAAAAAATGGAAAACAAATCATAAAAAATGATTATCAAGCATTGACATATAATGAAAGCAATAACACAATAACAGCACTTAGTGGAAAAAATTATGGAGTAATTTCAATAGAAGGAAAAGAAATAGTTCCATTTGGGTATAAACAAATAGATATATCTGGAGAATACATATATGGAACAACTGCAGATGGAACTACAAAAGTATTTGATTCCAAAGGAAATGAAGCAAATATTGAATCAAGTACTGCGATTGTAAATGTAAAAAACACAGACTATAAAATATATATTAATACAACAAAAGATAAAACAAACTACAAAATATATAAAGATGACAAAGAATTAACAAAAAAAGAATATACATATATGGAATATTTATATGACAATTATTTTATAGCATGTGATTCCAACGGAAAACTTGGTGTAATAGATGATGGTGAAAATATTAAAATAAAATTTGATTATAATTCAATTCAAAAAATTGAAGGTATGAATTTATTACAAACAATAAAAAATGAAAACAACGAAATAGACATATATACACAAGATTTAAAAGAAATTGTGGCATTATCAAATTCAAGCATTGAACAGTACAAAGAATATATAAAAATATATAATGATGATGAAGTAAAATATATTACAAAAGATGGTAAGGAAGTAAAAAATACAGAATTACTAAAAAATAATAAAATTTTTGCAATAAGAAACGGAAAAAAATGGGGATTTGCAGATGCAAACGGAAATATAGTAGTAGAATGCAAATATGATGATGTAACAGAGGTAAATGATTATGGATTTGCTGGAATAAAAATTAACAATGAATGGGGAATTATAAATAGTGAAGGAAAAATTATTGTAGATCCAAAATATAAGATAAATGAAAATAATCCAACATTTATTGGGGAATATTATAAAGTAACATATGGAAGTGGAGAAAACTACTATACCAAATAGGAAACAAATCTAAAAATTTTCAATTTTCAGTAAATAAGTCTTGCTTATTAGACAAGGAAGTTTAATAAGTAAGGCTTATTTTTATGTTCAAAATATGAAATAGAATGAGTAACAAAAATAAGTTTAGAATCATAAAAAATAGTAAATAATAAGAGTATTGCTAAAATAAAAAATACATAAAAAGTATGAAAGGAAATGTGATAAAATGAAATTAGGTTTAGCATTATCAGGGGGTGGAATAAGGGGAATAGCACATGCAGGAGTCCTAAAAGCGTTAGAAGAAAATAATATAAAAATAGATGCAATAGGAGGTACAAGTTCAGGAAGCATAATAGCCACATTATATGCAATGGGATATTCGCCATATTATATTTACATACTGTTTAAAAGATATGCAAAAGATTTAGTAAATAGAAATTCAATATCAAAAGTAACGAATATAGGAAGTTTTATGGCAAATAAAAAATTGAATTTTCAAGGTTTTTATTCTGGCGAAGAAATAGAAAAATGTTTTAATAATATCGCTTCACGAAAGGGGATAAAGAAAATATCAGATATAAAAATGCCGATTGTAATTCCAACAGTAGATGTACAAAATTCAAGAAAATATATAATTACAAATAATATACCAGAAAAAACTTGTCCAAATACAGAATATATAAATAGTATCGAAATAGGAAAAGCAATTAGGGCAAGTAGTAGTTTCCCGGTTGTTTTTTGTCCATGTGAATATAATGAACATAAATTCCTAGATGGAGGAATTTTAGACAATTTTCCAACAATTGAGGTTAGACATCAAGGAGTTGAAAAGGTTCTGACAATAAATTTTAAAGCGGATGATATTGAAGAAAATAGCAATATTATGGATATTGTTATGAGAACTATTGATATTATGGGAAATAAAATATCAGAGGAAAATATCAGTAATAGTGATATGGTTTTAACTATTCAAACTGATAAAACAGGTTTGTTGGAAACTGAAAAAATGGATGCTTGTTATAAATATGGATACAGGCAGACTATTAATCAAATTGATAAAATTAAGAATATGATAAATGATAATTAATATAGTATCTCATAATTAATAATTCGTAATATAAAATTCCAGAAGTATCAAATATAATAAAATTGAATATAATATACAAAATTATTATACAGAAAAGAGGAAAAGTTATGGAGGTCAGGTATTTTGATAATAGTGCGACAACAAGAATAAAAGAAGAAGTTCTAACCGAAATGTTCCCATATCTAAGCCGAGAATATGGAAATCCATCATCATTATATAGCATAGGAAGAAAATCAAAAAGAGCAATAGAAGAAGCCAGAAAAAGAGTGGCATCATTAATAAATTGCAAACCAGAAGAAATATATTTTACAAGTTGTGGTTCTGAAAGTGACAACACAGCATTAAAAGGAATAGCATATGCAAATCAAAACAAAGGAAAGCACATTATAACATCAAAAATTGAACATCCAGCAATATTACATAGTTGTCAAAATCTAGAGAACAAAGGCTTTGAAGTAACATATTTAGATGTGGATAAAGATGGATTTGTAAATTTAGAAACATTAGAACATTCAATTAGAACAGACACAATTTTGATAAGCATAATGTTTGCAAATAACGAAATTGGAACAATAGAACCAATAGAAGAAATTGCAAAAATTGCACATAAAAATGGGATAATTTTTCACACAGATGCAGTTCAAGCATGTGGAAATATTCCGATAGATGTTCAAAAATTGGATATTGATATGCTTTCTTTATCTGGTCACAAAATATATGCACCAAAGGGAATAGGGGCATTATATGTAAAGAAGGGAATTGAATTTGAACGTTTTATGGATGGAGGACATCAAGAAAAAAATAAAAGGTCTGGAACAGAAAATGTTGCCGAAATAGTTGCACTAGGAAAAGCCTGCAAAATAGCAGAGAAGAATATGGAAAAATATCAAAATAAACTACAAAATTTAAGAAATTATTGTCTAGAAAAAATGAAAAAAAGTTTTCCAAATATCCATATAAATGGAACAATGGAAAAACGATTACCAGGAAATATAAATATTAGTTTTGAAGGACAAAATGCAACAGAAATATTGTATAAATTGGATGAGATGGGGATTTGTGCATCAGGAGGTTCGGCTTGCTCTTCAGGAGATAACAGTCCATCACATGTACTAACTGCAATTGGTTTGCCAAGTGAATTAGCAAAAGGTGCAATACGCTTTACATTTGGAGATTTTAACACCAAAGACGATGTAGATTATTTAGTAAAAATGTTAGAGGAAATTTTAAATTAAAAATTTTTTCTCGCAATTGCTGCAATTGCACATTTAATACCATCAACAGAAGCAGACATTATACCGCCAGCATAACCAGCACCTTCACCACAAGGGTAAATTCCGCGAATATTAGAAACTAAATTTTCATCCCTTAAAATTCGTACAGGAGAAGAACTACGAGTTTCCATACCTGTTAAAATACTATCTGGATTTGCAAAACCATGTAATCTGGTATCAAAAAATTTAATACCATCTTTCAAAGTTGTTGAAACAAATTCAGGCATAATATCATTTAAATTAGATAAAGTAACACCAGGTTTATAAGATGGCTCAACTGTACCTATAAAGGTACTTTTTATATTTTTATCAAAATCTTCAAATCTTTGTATTGGTGCAAAATAATTTGAACCACCAAGGACAAAAGCCTTTTCTTCCAAATCTTTTTGAAAATCAATACCAGACAAAGGATTATTACTGTCTTTAAAATCTTCTGGAGTTACATTAACCAAAACAGCAGAATTTGCATTTTTGCCATCACGAGCAAAGTAACTCATACCATTAGTTACAATAGTTTTTTCTTCACTTGAAGAAGGCATAACAGTACCACCTGGACACATGCAAAATGTATAACAAGAACGTCCAGAAGGAGCATGATATGCGAGTTTGTAATCAGCAGATGGTAATTTCAATTTAGTCAAAGTTCCATATTGAGCCTTATTTATTTCACTTTGTAAATGCTCAATTCTAACACCAACAGAAAAGTTTTTTGGCTCTAACAAAAGACCTTTCTCATAAACTTTTTTAAATGTATCTCTTGAACTATGACCAATTGCAAGGATAACAACATTTGCATCGATTTTTTCTGTTGCATCAGTATCTAAATGAGTAACAATAACTTTAGAAACAGAACTGTTAGTAGTTTCCAAATCAATAAATTTTGTATTAAATAAAAAAGTTCCACCTTGAGCAATAATATAATTTCTCATATTTTTAATAATATTTACTAAATTATCTGTACCAATATGTGGCTTGGTTAAATACAAAATTTGTTCAGGTGCACCAAATTTAACAAATTCTTCTAAAACAGTTCTACAATAAGGCGAATTTATGCCAGATGTGAGTTTTCCATCAGAAAAAGTACCAGCGCCACCTTCACCAAATTGGACATTAGAATTAGTATTCAAAATACCATTATTTATAAAATTATCAACAGTTTTTTTACGCTTTTCAACCTGCTCACCTTGTTCTATAACAATTGGCTTGTATCCATATTTAACAAAAGTCAAAGCAGCAAATAAACCACTTGGCCCTGCACCAACTATTACAGGTCTAACAGATTTATTTAAATTTAGTTCAAACTGTGGATGTTCTAGTTTTTTAATTAAAGAAATGTCTTTGTTTTTTAAAAACTTTTCTTCATTTTTTACACAAATATCAATAGAATATGAATAGTGTACATCATCTTTTTTTCTTGCATCTATTGATTTTTTTGATATGTGCCATTCAGTAATATTTTCTTCTTTAATTTTATGTTTTTTAATTGCCGTTTGCAAAACTTCTTCGTCTGTTATGTCTTTATATATTTTTATATTACTTATTCTTATCATTTTTGTATCCTTTCAAATTTTTTATATATTAGGAAAGTTATGCAACTTTGCTAATATATAAAATTACATTGCACAGAAAATTTAAAATTTTCATATTTGCTCTATTATACAATTTTATTATAATAAAGTAAAGGAGATGCATTTAATAAACGCACCTCAATGAAACTAAAAGGAAGCGACAAGCCTTCCAACTTCATTATAAACTAATACTCCTGATATAGGAAATATTGTCATTTCATAACCTTTAGGGATAGTAGCATTCATTCCAGTTAATGTTGCAATACTATTCAAAAGTTGACTGGATGAATTGTAAGTTGTAATGCTAAGATGGGCATCCAAAGAAAATATTCGATTTATTTCACTAGAGAGAGAGTCTCTAAATTTATCAATATTTTTTGGTGAACATCCAAAGTTTCCTTCTTTTATTTTTTCACACCACCAATTGGCGGCAGTTTCTGCGTAATTTTTTTTCATGATAATCCTCCTTATGTCTAAATAAAAAATTACATTTATATGTTTCAACAAAGAGTATTATAACACAGAATCGTTTTAAAATCAACCTTATGTCAAATAAAATGGAAAAATAAGGAAATACAACGTTGCTATTTACTGAGCGTGAAATGTAACAGATATTTTATACTGCTACGAAAAGAAAAATAAATCTAAAAAATTATTGGAAATAAAAAATATAAATGATATAATATGGATGTAAATAATCAAAACATAAAATTTGTAGGTTGAGAAAGAGAGGAAAAATTATGAAAAAACAAATTATAATGGCTTCTGGAAACAAAGGAAAAATAAAAGAAGCACAAGAAATATTAGAAAATTATGAAATAATTCCAATGAATGAAATAGGAATAGAAATAGATGTAGAAGAAGACCAAAACACATTTGAAGGAAATGCAAGAAAAAAAGCAGAAACAATAGCAAAAAAACTAGAAGGTAAAATGTGTTTAGCAGATGACTCTGGAATTCAAATAGAATACTTAGATGGATTCCCTGGTGTATTCACAAAAAGATGGCATAAAGGAACTGACAGAGAAAGAAATGAAGCATTAATAGAAAAACTAAATGGAGTACCACATGAAAAAAGAAAGATAAAATTTGTTACAGCAATGGCATTATCAGATGGCAAAAAAACTATTATAGCAGTAGGAGAGATTCAAGGTTATGTTGCAGAATCTCCAAGGGGAGAAAATGGATTTGGATTTGACGAAATTTTTGAATTAGAGGATGGAAGAACATTGGCTGAAATTTCAGCAGAAGAAAAAAATCAAATTAGTGCAAGAAAGAAAGCATTGGAATTATTAAAAGAGCAAGTATAATAAAAAATAAAATCTCATGATTAATTCATGGGATTTTTATTATACATATCAACTCTAACAGGTAGCTTTTTAGCTAATTTTGCAGTTTCTTCATTAAAAAGTAAATCAGGTTTTATGCGAAAAGATTTGGCAATAAAATCAATATTTTTACAAGTTAAATTTGCATTACCAGTTTCAATAACACTTATATAAGCCATTTTAAATTTAGTTTTATTAGCATACTGTTCTTGTGTCCATCTATTTTTATATCTATACCATTTAGTATTAAGTCCAACCAATTCCATAGAAGTCATAAAATCATCTCCATTCTTTTTATAAAAATATAATATAAAAATTAATTATATATAAATTATAAAGATAAAATTTATATAACTTAATACCATTAAAACTTATTAAGATTTATCTAAATAAAATTAAAAAAATGCTTGAAAAATAAAGTTTAATATGATAAAGTAAAATAAAAATAAGAAAGGAGAAGAACAATGATTGATTTAATTTTAATTATAATAATTATTGTAAGTTTAGCAAAACCAGATATTTTACTTTCTAAAAAAATGAAAGAAAAAGCAAATGAAGAACAAAAAAATATACTTACAAAAAACCTAAGAAAAATATATGCAATAATGGTTGCATTATTTGAATCACTTGCACTTATGAGATATAAAGAAACAGTTGGAATAATTTTAACAATTGTCTTTCTTATACTATTTTTTGTTATATCAGTGCCAGCAATTAAAGAAAATTCAAAAATAACAAAAGAACTAAATGGATAATTGAAATCATGCAAAAGAGGAGAAAAAGTATATGATTATGAAAAAAAATAAAATAGCATTAATATTATTAATAATGTTATTAATAGCATTAACACCACTAAAAATAATACAAGCACATAATGTAGAACTAGATCCAGAATCTTTAATATCATTACCAATGATGATATTAGGAGGAAGTGGAACCGTTACAATAAAAAATACAGTTACAGACTATACATTATACTTTCAAGCGGTAAAAATAGACAATTCAACATATTCTCAAATAAATCAAGTTGAGGCAGAAGGTAAAAACAAATTAGAGAAATTAAAAGAAGAATATAAAGCGTTAGAAACAGAAGTTAAGACACTAAAAGAAACATATAATACAGCATATGATGCATACGCTGAAGGATTAAAAAATACATCTCTAACTGAAACGGAAAAGGAAAAGTTAAAAACAGATTATGAAACAGCAAAAAATAATTATCAAGATAAAGTAAAAGAATATAATGATAAAGTTGATGAATATAACAACATAGCTACAGAGACAAATAATAAAATAAATGAATTAACACCTATGTATATTGAAAATGACTGGGTAAAAGCGACAGATAACAATATTTCAATAGATACAAAAGAATTTACTGGAAAACAACCTTATACAATATGGATAAAATTAGTAACAACAGAAGGGACATATTATGACGAAGGAATTTATACTGTAACAGGAACAAAAACGGAAGAAGATACCAAAAAAGAAGATGATGTAGTTGATGATTCAAAAAATAATGAAAATTCAAATAAAGAAGAAAAAAATAACTTAATAGAATTCCAAAATACAAATGATAACACAACTGCACAGGGAAAATTACCATTTACAGGGAAAAATAAGATTTATTTAATTAGTATAGTGTCTATAATTATTATAGCAATAATTTCTTATAATAAGTATTTTAAATATAAAGATGTCAAGTAATAATATTATCAAATTTATAAAATGTGATACAACGGAATAGCTGATGTATCGCATTTTTTGCGTTAAAATTCATATTTGAGATTGTGAATTGTAACTTTTTATATTGATATAATTAAAATAAAATTCAAAAAGGTATTGACAAACTAAAAGTTAGATAGTATAATCAAACAAAAGTTTGATAAAAACTACGAAGTTATATAAAAAGGAGAGAGAAACATAGAAACAAAAAATATATGTGAAATATACACAGATGCTAGTTTTGACAGTAATATAAATCTTGCGACATATGGAATAGTAATTATTCAAAATAGTAAAATAATAAAAACATTTTCAAAACAATGCAAGAAAAAAATAGAAAACTCAACAGAAAGTGAAATATTTGCTATATTTCAGGCAATGAACGTAATAGAAAGTAATTTAATAAAGCAAATTAATAACAAAAAAATTATGATAAAAACAGACTGTTCTGGAGCAAAGCAAATTCTGGAAAGTACTAATGGAAGAATATTCAAACAAGATATTGAATTATATAACAAAATAAAAGAAACATATAGAAGGATTTTAGTTAAAGCAAACACATATAATAAAGAATTTTCAGTACAATGGATTCCAAGAGACCAGAATAAGAAAGCACATAAATGTGCATATAAAGCATTACAAAATCTTAAAATGCAAGGATGTAATGCTATAATAACAGAGAAAAAAACACTTTTGAAAGTGTTAAAAAAATTTAAAACAAAGCAATGCAAAGTACTAATTTATTTATGTTTGATTGCAAATGAAAACAAAGAAGTTATAAGAACACAAAGGGATGTGGCAAAAGCATTAGGAGCTACAGCATCAAGTATTTGCATAATATATAAAGAACTTATTTCATTAAATATATTGAAAAAAATATGTAATGGAAAATATTTGTTAAATTTAAAGTGAGACTCAAAATGAGTATAGAATAAATTTTAAAAATATGGTAAAATTATTAAAAATATAAAAATTGAAAATAAAGGAATGATACAATGGAAGTAAACGAAACAATGTCAAAACAAATAACAGAAACAGCATATCTAACAACAGAAAACACAAAAAGATATAGACCAATACTAAGATACTTTTATGAACAATATGAAAGAATAAACTACATGCTATACAAAGAAGACGTATGGAATGAACTACAAGGCAAACCAAACTTTGAAAACTACACAATAGAAATGTGTAAAAATGACTTAGCAGGACTAGTAAATTTGTGAAACCTAACAGCATTGCAAGACACAAACAATGTATTGACAGTAGAAGAATTTAAACACAGAAAATATAGAAAACATAGAAAAAACATCATTAAGAAACGAAACTGAAGTATTAAGTTTATGGGAAAACTTAAACAACGACTTCAAAAGATTAAATCAAGATTACCAAAAAAAAATAGTGTAAATGCTATAATATAGTAAATAACTAAAGATGTAGGTTGTTATAATGGAAAACTGATTAAAAAATTAATTATAAATAAATTCAAAATTCACTTTTTACGTAAACAAAACATAAAATATAGCAAAAACGTAAAGAGGGAGGAAGAAAAATGTCAAGTTACATAATAGAAGGAGGGCACAAACTAGAAGGCACAGTAAAAATATCAGGATCAAAAAACTCAGCACTACCAATAATAGCAGCAACAATATTAAATGCAGGCAAAACAACACTATACAATGTACCAAACATACAAGACACGCAGATGATGTATAAAATACTAGAAACATTAGGAGCAAAAATAGAAAAGAAAAACGGAAAAATAAAAATAGACACGTCAAAAATAGAAAAATTCGAAATACCACCAGAACTAATGCACAAGATGCGTTCATCAGTAATACTAGCAGGAGCATTGATAGGACGATACCAAAAAGCAACATTCTCATATCCAGGGGATTGCGATATTTAATTGATACATCGGACAAGTTTAAGATAAATGAGTGGATACAAGAGTTTAAGTAAATAAAAAATAAAGTCTTAAATGTAAAATTTTATGGCTTTATTTTTTTGACTTTAAACTATACTAAAAATTATTTTAAAAGAAACAAAATCAAATGTAAGGCGAAAGGAGATGTAGAAAAATATGGCAACACAAAAATTAAAAGGACTATGGATACCAGTAGAAATTTTACTAAATGAAAATTTATCAGATAAAGAAAAAATAATATTATCAATGATTTTATATTTAAGTGAAGAAACTAAAAGTTGTTTTGCAAGCAATAAATATATTGCAAATATAGTAAATGTAACATCTGATAGAGTATCAAAAATTATAAGTTCTCTAAAAGAAAAAGAATATATAAGTGTTAAATTAAAATATAAAACAGATAGTAAAGAAATAGAAGAAAGACAAATTACACCTGTAGTCGAAAACATCAATAGGTATAGTCGAAAATGTCTAGAGGCTATAGACACAAATAACTATTCAGCTAGTCAAAAACAACTAGACCCTATAGGTGAAAATGACAAAGATATAATAAATAATATAAAAAATAATATAAAAAAAATAATTATAATAAAGGCGACACACATAAAAAGAAAAATATTCCATATAGAAGTGACAGATGTTATGATGACTTCGATTGGAATAGCTTATATGCAAATTATAAAGAGATTACTGCTACTTAAATATTTAGCTAATCTCTCTTAATTTGCCTAAAAAACTATTTATAGTTTTTTTGTACTCAAAATAAAAATGGGCTTTTTTATTTTGAGTGGAAAGGGTGCAGGAATTCCTGCCACACTAACACTTTTTGAAGCGGTAGGCTGAAAAGTGTTGTAGTGTGTTACAACACATTAGAGAAAGCAGAAGATTTTAGTTTATCTCTGTGTTTACTCATTAGATTAAAAGAAGGAGGTTACATGAAATGAGTTATGTAATTATAAGAAACACCAAGTACAAAAGAGAAAATTTAAAAGGAATATTCAGACACAATGAAAGAATAAATAAAAATTATTCAAATGACAATATAGATAAAGAAAAATCATATTTAAATTATTCGCTAAAATCACCACAATATAGTTATGAAAAAGAATTTGACAGAATAAGAGAAAAATATAATTTAAAAGGTCAAATAAAAACAGTTAGCAATATAGCTTGTGAATATATAATAACATCAGATAAAGAATTTTTTGAAACAATAGGAGAAGAAGAAACGAAAAGATATTTTGAAACTGCATATAATTTTGTAGCTGAATATAAAAATTTAGGAGAGCAATATATAATGTCTGCAAAAGTGCATATGGATGAGGAAACTCCACATATGCACTTGATTTTTTTACCTGTTGTTCATACAAAAGATAAAAAGGTAATGACATTGATAAATTAGCTTGTAGCGAATTTTGGAAAGCTAAAGATAGTTATAAAGAACTTCAAAATGCTTTTTACGATTATATGATATCTAATAATTTTGAACTGGAAAGAGGTCTGAAAAAAAAAGAAACAGGAATAGAACATATAGATTTGAAAAGATATAAAGAAATAACTAATTTTGAAAAAACAAAAGAAACATTAAAGAATATAAAATTAGAATTGCCGAATGTTCCAAATATTGATAATATTAATATCAATAGATTGTCAAAGAAAAGAGATGAAAAGATTTTGGAAGAAATTATAAAGCCAAAAGATAATGTTATTCAAAATTTATATGAAGATAATATAGCATTGCATCGAGAATTAACAAGACAATCAAAAATTATTGAAGAAGCGGAAAAATATCAAAAAGAAAGAGATTCAATAATTAAAGATAATGAAAAATTGCACAATCAAGTAGAAAATATTCAAGCAGAATATAAAGAAAAAGAGTTTGATATGGAGTGGAAATATAAAAGAAAAATAAGAAGTTTAGAAAAAGAAAATAACCATTTGCACAAAGTAGTAGATAAGTTTTATGAGACAGTAGAAAAATTTATAGATTGGATTTGTCAAAAAATTGGTATTGGAGAATCTAAAGAATTAGTTAGAGAATTTGAAAAAAAACTAATACTTTAATTGACCCAGAAAAACAGATAAGAAAAGAAGAAAGAAAAAAAGAATGGGACTTGGAAATGTGAGAATTTTGAATTATTTTAAATAATTAAAAAAAAGATAATTTACTATTTGCAGTATTTATATGTCCAAAGTCTAATATGGGTGATACTCAAGATTATAAAGAGGTATTCACTGATATAATTTCAGATAGAATAAAGGAAAAATACAAGAACAACATTTTACATAAATTGACTTCTCGGTAGAAATTTGGTATAATATAAATATAATGTGGTGCAAGACACAATTAATATAAAATTTTAGGAGGAAACTATATGATGAAATATCAAGTAGTAATAGAAAATTCCATGGATAAGTTGGAAGCGGAAGTTAATAAACTTTTAAGTGAAGGATGGCGGCCACAGGGCGGAATCTCTATGATGGTAGCACCAAACTTTGAACAGCGTTATGGAAGGATATCTGTAATATTGCAAACATCATCTTTTCGCTTTGCACAAGCATTAGTAAAAGATTAATGTAAAACAAACACCTACTTACTTGCATAAGTAGGTGTCTATTATGAAAAATATTATAGAAAAGATAAAAAAGAAAATTATATTGATAAATTAGCTTATAGTGAATTGCGGGAAAATACCAGAAAAAAAGAAATTCAATAATAGCCGAAAATAATCAAGTAGATAATATTAAGGCAAAATATAAGAAAAAAGAATGGGATTTAGAAATGTGATATTTTGTAAAAAAAGTTGAAAAGGTTGTATACTATAAATGTAGGAGAAAAGCATGAAATTTAAAGATATTATTAAAAAATTAATAAATAAATTTTTAATTAAGCAAAAAAGTTTACTAACTATAAATTTTGATAAATATACAGAAATAGTAGAAACAATAGATGATTTAGGATTATCAAAAGAACTAGAAAATAATATGCCTCAAGATTTAGAAGAAAAAATAAGTAGATATAATAGTATTGAAGATGTATATAATTATCAATTAAAAACTAAAATTTCAGAACAAGATACACTAGAAATTGTAAAAAGTTTTTTTGAAAGTATAGATAATGATATATCAATTAAAATTAATGAAATACTTGAAAATAAAAGTAATGATGTATATCTGGAAGTGAGTAAATATGATGGTACAGGGGAAGCAAATACAGGAAATTCAGATAATAAACCTATTAGAGTATTTGCCCCAATAAGAGGAGATTTAAGAGATTTGTACAATTTGGTGCATGAACTTACACATACTTTGGATATAGAAAATGGAGATACAGATACTAGGAAAGTGTTAGGCGAGGTAGCCCCACAATGTATGGAAAGAATGTTAGATCAATTTTTAATAAATATGTCTGAGGATGAAAAACAAAAATATTGTTTTGATACAAATACATTAAATGAAGATATTAATAAAAGAAAATTAACGACTTTCATATCTAGATACAGAAATGTACAATCTTTAAATCATAAACAAGGAAATAGAATACTTGATTCAAGATATATGTTAGCACAAATATATTCTACAAAATTTATGAAATATAATCAAAGTGAACAAAAACAGAGAATTGCAAAATTTATTAAACACGTTGAAACAGATGAGTTTGAAATGGCAAATGATGACTTTGATATAAAAATAGATAAGAAAAATTCATTACAGAGAGGATTTTTAATAAGTGATTGTTTAGATGAAGCAAATAAAATACCTAATATTATGGAGATAAAAACAGGTAAAGTAAGAGTATTAGAAAATCATAATGGAAAAAAATTTGATTTACATTGTTATAAAAGTAATAACGAAATGTATTATCTAATTGCAATTCCAGAAAATTTTAATGAAAATTGTAATATTGTTGTTGAAAGTTATAATTCTGAAGGAAAAACCAAATCCACATATAATGAAAATGTTGTTGAAGCTTTATATAAGGGAAATGCAATTGAAAATCTACTTATGGAAGTAATAACAGATAGCCCAATAGTATTACCAATTACATCTGATATTATAGAGGAAAACGATACTCAGCAACTATCTTTAGAAGCAATAAGAAATGAAAAAACGGATTTAAAATTTATGCAATGCATTCAAGATGCCAAAGAAAAGATTGAGCAAATTTCTTCAAAAAAAGTATCTGATAAGGTATTTTTAAATGGATATTCTGCATCAGGAGTTTTTGCCCAAAGATTTGCTTTAATTCATCCTGAAATTATTGACAGATGTTTAATTGGTGGTGCTGCAGGGACTATTCCAATACCTTCAGAAGAGTTAGAATACCCATTACGGAATAAAAAATTATAAAGAATTATTTGGAAAAGATTTTAATATAGAAGAATATAAAAATATCAAGTTTGGATATTATGTTGCAGAAAATGAAGAACGTGAAACTGCTAGTTGGGATACTAATGGAGATAAAATAATAAGTTCTACACAGATAGCATCTCCAAGGCATGATATGTCTTATAGGGCTATTACTACACCAAAAGAAGTAGGAATATCTCAAAGAGCTTTATTAGGACAGACAATGAATGAGAGATATAAAAATAGTATAGAATATTATAAAAATAATGGATATGATATTTCAGGAATAATTCTAAAAGGAGCTAATCATGCTGGAATTTTTAATAGTAATGTAAATCCTAGTGCTGATTATCTAAAACAGCAGCTGATAAACTTTTATTATAAACATAAACCATTAACAGCAAATCAAGAAAATTGTGCATCAAAGATGAATGAAAGTTTTCAAATTGCTAGAAATAACCATAGTCAAATAGAAAAATAAATTTAAAATAGAAAGTCGATGGATGAGACTTTCTATTTTGATATTTCAGCTTTTGTAATGTATATATTACTTAAATTCTTCAATTTTATTTTGAATTTATCTAATTGTTCATCATTATAGCTATCTCGTAATTCTCTAGCTTTTTTTGACCACTCTTTAAATTTCTTTTCAGTAAATTTTTTTGGATGATTATAGTGTAATCCATGCATTCCTTTATATTCTCTGTTATATTCTTTTAAAATTGAACTATTTTCAACCTTTTCTTTATGCTTATTTGTAGCACCAATTTTCTTGCAAGTTTTTCCTGTATCTAAATATAGATTATTACAATATTTTTGGTCATTTCTTGCTTTTTGATATGGATTATTATTAGTAGTTGCGGGTATAAATAATCTTCCACAATTTTCACATTTATTGATAACAAAGTTGTTTTGAATTTACTATCAAGAAAAAGTGCATGTGTGGGTTTAGTATTAAAATAATGTATGTCAAAGACTCTTTTTGTTTCATATAAGAATAGTTTTTCTGGAACACTTAAGCTTCTAACAAGAGAATTATTAGAATATTTGTTTATTAATTCTAATCTTTCTTTTAAATCTGTTTTCTTTTCCATTAAATTTTCAATTAGTAAATCTCTTATTGTTTCAAAGAATTTCATATATTCATTATGCTTTTTATTTGATACCTTATCTATTTCTTGTGTCTATTTGACCAATAAAATTTCAGGAGTATATTCATCTTCTTCTAGTTCTCTAAATATTTCACTTGGATAATATTTGGAATTTTCAATAAGTACACCTATTTGTGATTTAAACAATAAATCACTTCTTAATGTTTTTGTATTATATGTTTTTACAATTATATTTATTAGGACTTGCGTATAAAAATGAGTATATGGAGAAAATTCTAGACAAGCTCTTACAACTTGAAACATTTTAAAGAAACAATCCATTTTTTCTTCTTCTAAATCAGTTTCTTTAGCATAACATACCAGTTTTATAAATTGAGAATAAATAGCCTTTAATTTTTTAAAATCTTTATTATTCATTACAGCAAATTCGTACAATTTATCTCCAATATTATATTCAAAATCGCGAATAACACCAAAATATTCTCCTGTATTTTTTAGAATAATTTTATTACCTTTAATTGTAAAATTACTTATCATATCTGCATTTCCTCCATTTAAAGAATAGAATATAGATATTTCGATTTTTAACTTATCTATAGACTTTGTAAAATCTATTTACAACACTATTTTAGCATCTTATAATTGATTTATAAAGATAGAAAATAGAATTTACAAATAATTATTTTCTATCAATTACACATTGAAAATTGAATATCAAATTACAAGTACATATAATGATACGTCTGTCTGGCTAACGTGATGTAAAGGGGCGGTTCTACTTACGGTGAAAATGAGGGCAAATCTCATATGGGTGTTTACCACTTGTAGTTTTAGGAATAAGGACAAAAAGTCTATGAATATAAATTAGAGAAAGGTAGGTGAATACTCTGGAAGAGGCAAAGAAAAGTAACGAAAACAAAAAGAAAAAAGATAAATTACCATTTGCAGTATTTATTTGTCCAAAATCAAATGTTGGTGAATTAGAAGATTATAAACAGGTATTCACCAATATTATCTCTGATAGAATAAAAAAAAAATATAGATAAAAAGTAAGAACAAAATTTCGTAAAAATATTGAAAAAAATTTAGAAATATGATATAACTAAAATATCGAATGAAACAATATAAATTTAAAGGAATTTCAACTGTTCGGAATTTCCGAACAGTTGAAAAAAAGGAGAAAATCAATGGGAAAATATGGTCAATTAATTCTATATAAAAAAAATAATGGAAAAAAAGATATAGAAGTAAAATTATATGATGAAACTGTATGGCTTAATCAAAATCAATTAGTGGATTTATTTGAATCAAGTAAAGCAAATATAAGTGAGCATATCAATCACATATTTCAAGAGGGAGAACTAATAGAGGAAGAGGTAACAGCTGTATTTCCAACATTAACAGGAAATGGAAAGACATATAATGTGAAATATTATAACTTAGATATGATTTTAGCAATTGGTTATAGAGTAAGAACAGATATAGGGACAACCTTTAGACAATGGGCAACGGAAACACTAAAAGAATATGTTGTAAAAGGATTCACTTTAAATGATAAATTATTAAAAAATGCTGGAGGGGGAACTTATTTCAAAGAATTACTTGCTAGGATTAGAGATATTCGTACATCAGAAAAAGTATTTTGGAGACAAATACTTGATATCTATGCAACAAGTATAGATTATAATCCAAAAGCAGAAATTTCAATAGAGTTTTTTAAAGAAGTACAAAACAAAATGCATTGGGCATCACATGGGCATACAGCAGCAGAAATTATAATGCAGAGAGCAGATAGTGAGAAAGAGTTTATGGGATTAACTAACTTTGAAGGAGATACTCCAACATTACAAGAAGCAACTATAGCTAAGAACTATTTGACAGAAGAAGAATTAAATGTGTTAAATAGAATTGTCAGTATGTATTTAGATTATGCGGAATTACAAGCTTTAAATGAAAAACCTATGACTATGAGAGATTGGGTAAATGAATTAGATTATTTTATAAAAATGAATAGAAAAGATGTATTAAAGACAAAAGGAACTGTATCTCATGAAGAAGCTTTAGAAAAAGCAATATCAGAATATAAAAAATATAAAAATAGAATAAGTTTGAATCCAACAGAGGTAGAATTACATTATTTAGAAGCAACGAATGAACTAAAAAAATTAACTGATAAAAAATAAAAAACACCACCTACGGCACATTCGTACTTTCAGTAGTTCATTAATATTATACGAAAAGGTTTGTGAACTGTCAAGGAATTTTTGACAATTCAACTGGTAGCAAATACTAACCAGTTGGTTATAATTTCTAACCGAAAGAAATGTTATTGATACATCATAAAAACGGAGGTATGTTATGAAAAAATCTAATGAAGAAAAAAGAGTAATAATATATTGCAGAGAAAGTAGAGATGACTATGGAGAAAACTATGATAGAATAGAAACACAAAGAGATTTACTTGTAAAATATTGCAAAAGTCATGGATATACAAATATAGTAGATATCATAATGGACGATGATAAAAGTGGAACAGACTTTAGTAGATTTGATGATATTAGAGAAAGAGCACGAAAAAAGGAAATAGATGTAATAGTTTTCAAAAACTCTGCAAGACTTGGAAGAAATCAAAAAGAGGCGTTAGATTTTGTCGAATATCTAGAAGAACAAGGTGTAGAAATAATATTTGAAGATGAGCAATACAATGAGGAAATGTTTGGTTTGTATGCATGGTTTAATGAAAGAAGAGCAAGAGATGACAGCAAAAATATAAGAAGAAACTTAAGACACAAGATTGAAGAAGGCGATTTATTAGTAAAAGCAATATATGGATATAACAAAGATGGAAAACAATTAATTGTAAATGAAGAAACAGCCCCAGTAGTTAAAGAAATATTTGATCTATATTCTAAAGATTGGGGTTATCAAAAAATAGCAACTTATCTAAATAAAAAAGGAATACCAACTCCATCACAATCAAGAGGATTTGCAAATGCAAAACAAACAGCTAATTGGAAAGCACAACATATTGTAAGAATATTAGATGATAGAAGATATATTGGAGATTATGTTGGAGGACATACAGAAAAATTAAGTTTTAAATCAAAGAAAACAAGAGTAAAAGACCAAGCAGAATGGACAATAATAGAAAATCATCACGAGCCAATTATTGATAAAGAGTTATTTGAAAAAGTACAAAAAATCAGAAAGAAAAGAAAAAAGGAAAGTGATAAATATAATAATGTATTCAAATTTGTAGATGTAGAAAACAATTTATATTCAGGACTTTTATATTGTGGAAGATGTGGAACTCCAATGTATAAAAGAAAAGGAACAAGTGGTACAAGAAAAAGACCAGATAGCTATCTTTGTAAAAAATATAGTAATGAAGGTGCTATAAAAGAAGACATCAGAAAAGATTATGGTTGCAAACCACACAGAATTAGAATAGAGTATTTAGACCAAATAGTAAATGCATATATAGACAATTTAATAAGTAACCCAGAGTTTAAAAGTTTTGTAATGGATAATGTAAAAGCAATTAGTACAAATAAGTTAACATTAGAAAAAGACTTAAATAAATCAAAGCAAACTTTAGAAAAATTGGAAAAACAATTTAAACAAGTATATGAAGATAAGTTAAATGATTTAATTCCAGAGTTCATATATAAGGATAAAAAACAGGAATTAGAAAAGAAAATAAAAAATGAAAAAGAGAAATTAGAAGAAATACAAACAAAGTTTAATACATTAAATAAGCTAGAAGACAAAGAAGATTTAATATTTAAAGCAATAGAAGATATAAAGAAAAATGGATTAACTAAAGAAGAATTATCAAGACTATTTGATAAAATAGTAGTATTTGATAAGCAAGAAATAACAGAAGATATTAAACAAGAGTATAACTTAAATGATGAAATGTATAGAGAGCTCTATGAAAACGGAGGTATAGCATTTCATTTAAAATTTATATACCCACAGACTATCACAAACAGGAGGGTGTGATATAGGTTCAAGACCAATAGATTTACACCTAAAAAGTTTTGAAAAACTAGGAATACAAGTAAATCAAAACCATGGAAACATAGAATGCAATGCAGAAAAAATAAAAGGAGAAAAAATTGACTTAGATTTTCCAAGTGTGGGAGCAACAGAAAATGCAATACTAGCAAGCATATTAGCAGAAGGAACAACAATTATAACAAATGCAGCAAGAGAACCAGAAATAATAGACCTGCAAAATTTTTTGAATAAAATGGGAGCAAAAATAGTAGGAGCAGGAACAGACGAAATACAAATAGAAGGTGTAAAAAAACTAAAAGATATTAGTTATAACATAATGCCAGACAGAATAGAAACAGGGTCATTTCTATGTTTTGCAGCTGCAACAAAAGGAAATATAATATTAGAAAACGTAAATGCAACACATATTACTCCGATAATAAGTAAATTAGAAGAAGCGGAATGTAAAATTGAAGTAAATAAAAATAAAATAAAAATTGTAGCACCTAAAAAGTTGAAGGCAATAGATATAAAAACAATGCCATATCCAGGATTTCCAACAGATATGCAATCAGTATTTGCATCAATGCTTACAATAGCAAAAGGAACCTCAATAATAGTAGAAAACATATTTGAAAATAGATATAAATACACACAAGAATTAAACAAAATGGGAGCAAAAATCACAGTAGAAGGAAAAAGTGCAATAATACGTGGAACACGAAAATTATATGGAGCAGATGTTAAAGCAACAGATTTAAGAGGAGGAGCAGCACTTGTATTAGCAGGTTTAATAGCCAAAGGAAAAACACAGGTGGATGATATAGAATATATTTTGAGAGGGTATGAGAAACTAGATTATAAATTGCAAAATTTAGGAGCAAATATCAACGTAGAATAATTTCATGGCTGTGAACTGCAACACAATAAAAGTACATTTTGTGATTTTTTTGTAAAAACTATAGAAATATAGTTTTTTTTTTGATACAATATATACTAGGATTTTTGGAGGTGAAAAAATTGACCAAAGAACAAAAAAAACAAATAGATGATTTATATAATATGACAAACAAATTAACCAATGATATGACAACAAATATAATCAATAAAGATAAAGAAGAAAAGAAAAAAGCAAAAGAACGACAAAAGAGAATAAAACAAAGAAAAAAAACAGAAAAAGACAATAAAGACAAATTTGACTTTGACACAGAAACAGTAATAGGAATAACAAACAAAAACAATAGAAATAACAATAAAAATAGCAATAAAAACAAAACAACACAACCAAAAAAAATGACAAAAAAACAAGCAAAAATAGAAAGAAAGAAAAAGAAAATAAAAAAAATATTAAAATTGATAATATTAATAGCGTTAATAGCAGGAGGAATATGCTTTGCACTAATATCACCAATTTTTAATATAGAAAAAATTGAAGTGACAGGAAACAACAAAATACCTTCAGAAACAATAATAAGTTTATCACAATTAGAAAATGGTCAAAACATATTCAGATTCAATAAAAATAAAACAGTAGAAGAAATAAAAACAAATGCATATATAGAAAATGCAAAAATATCAAGAAAAATACCAAATAAAATAGAAATAAACATAGAAGAAAGAGAAGCAACATACAATGTTGAATTCTTAAATGGATATGCATACATAAATAATCAAGGGTATATTCTAGAAAAAACTGAACAAAAAATAGAAAAGCCAGTAATAAGAGGAATATCCACAGAACAAGAACAAATTGTGGAAGGGAACAGGCTAAATGACGATGACTTAGAAAAACTAGAAACAGTAATACAAATAATGAATATATGCAAAAGTTATGAATTAGATACAAAAGTATCAAGTATAGATGTAACAAGCAAAAACGATTATATATTAGAAATGGACGAAGAAAAAAAGACAGTACATTTAGGAAATGACTCAAACTTAAATAACAAAATGCTATATGTTCCAGCAATTTTAACAGAAAATAAAGGAAAAGAAGGAACAATATATTTAAACGGCGACATAAACAACAACTTTAAACCACGATTTAGAGAAAAAGTTTAAAAATAAAGGAGCGATATAAATGACCAATAAGAAAGCAATTGCAACAGTCTTGGGAATTATGTGCTTTGCTTTAACTGCAGGAATATGCATACAAATAAAAACTGTAAAAAACACAAATTCAAAAGTAAGTCAAAATTATGAAGAAAACAACCTAAGAGCAGAAGTATTAAAATACAAAGAAAAATATGACAATATTTTAAAAGAAACAGAAAAAATAGATGCACAACTACAATCACAAATAGATACTGCAACAACAAATAACTCGGAATTAGAAGAAGCAAAAAATCAAATAAACGATGGAAACAAAATGATAGGATTAACAGAAGTAACAGGATCAGGAATTATACTAACAATAGCAGACAGCGAAATTGACTCTAATTCAGTATTAGATGTAAGTGATTTATTAATACATGATTTAGATTTATTAAAAGTAATAAACGAATTAAAAAATGCAGGAGCAGAAGCAATATCAATAAATAATCAAAGAATAATTTTAACAACACCAATAATATGTGGTGGAAACACAATAAATATAAATGGAGAAAGAATAGGCTCACCATTTGAAATAAAAGCAATAGGCTCACCAGAAGCATTAGCAAATTTATCAAGACCAGGGGGATATCTAAGCAAACTAGAAAAAAGAGGCATAAAAGTTGGTACAATAAAAAAATCAAATTCAATAACAATTCCAAAATATACAGGAGTATTGAATTTTAAATATATAAGTAATAGTAATTAATTTTGCAAATCAAAAAATGGAGGGAAGCAAAATGAAAAAAGGCAAAATAACTGTATGTATAACAATTGCAATTGCGTGCTTTGCACTAGCAATAGTAATGTCAATGCAATTTAAAGTAGTAAAAGAAACAGACATAACATCAATAGAAACAATGAGAGAAGAAGAACTAAGAACTGAACTTGCCAATTGGAAAAAAATGTACAAAGAAGCCCAAGAACAATATGACGAGAAATCAGCCAAACTAGCGGAATACAAAGAAAAAGAACAATCAACAGAAGAATCCTCAAAATTAGTAGAAAAAGAACTAGAACAAACAAAAATGTATTTGGGGAAAACTGATGTAGAAGGGCAAGGAATAACAATAAAAATTCAAGAAAATACAAATCAGAACAATAATAGTGAAGAAGAAAGCGTAACACCAATTTCTGCAGAAGATTTGTTAGTAATTGTAGACTACCTAAAACTTGCAGGAGCAGAAGCAATATCAATAAATGACCAAAGAATAATAAGCACATCTGAGATTGTAGATATTGGAAGTAACTCTATAATATTTGTAAATCAACAAAGAGTGTTAGCACCATATACAATAAAAGCAATAGGAGATTCAACCAAACTAGAAAGCACATTACTAGGAAATGGCGGATATGTTGAAGAATTAAGAAATTATGGATTTCAAGTTGATATAACAAAAGGTAAAGTAAACATACAAAAATATAGCAAGGATATGACGCATAAATACATTAAATAAAATTAATAAAAAGGAATGATAAAAATGATTTTTTTAGTTATGATAATAGCATGTATTTTAGGAGTAGCCGTTGGACTAAATGCTCCAATAATATCATATACATACTCAAGTTACTTAGCAATAGCAATAATTGCAGCACTAGACTCAGTGTTTGGAGGAGTGGCATCAGTAATAAACAAAAAATTTGATATGAAAATATTTATTTCAGGATTTTTTGGAAATGCAGTTCTTGCAATATTATTAACAGTATTAGGAGAAAAACTAAATGTAGATATATATTTAGCAGCCATAGTAGTATTTGTAGGAAGAATGTTCAATAACCTAGGAATAATTAGAAGATATTATGTCGAAAAATGGACGGAAAAAGTAAAAAATAAATCTGAAAAAGTTGAAAAAAAAGATAAATAATATATTTAATAATAAATATTACAAAAACATTACAAAATTATTACAAAAATATAACAAATTCTATTGACATTTGAAAAAAAATGTAATATAAATACATCAAGAAATTTATAAAAAAAGATGGGGGAATTAACTTGGCTATAGGTGATATTATAGTTGGTGTAGACATAGGAACAACAAAAATAGCAACAGTAGTAGGAGAAGTCAACAATTTTGAACAAATAGAAACTATATGTAATACATCATATAAATGCAACGGATTAAAAAAAGGTAAAATAATAAACGAAGAAGAAATAAGTCTAAGTTTATCAAAAACTATAAAAGATGCCGAAGATGAAACTAATTTAAAAATAAATTCAGCATATGTAACAATTCCAGGAAAATATGTAACAATAGTACAAAATAGTATAACAAAAGACGCAAAGGATAAATATGCAGGAATATCAATAAGAGATGTACAAAATGCCATAATGCAAGTAAAAGACATTGAAATACCAGAAAACAAAACACTAATAGACATTGTACCAGACAAAGTAATACTAGATAATGGAACAATAGTTACAGACCCTGTTGGAAGTTTAAGTTCTAAATTTACAATAAGTGCACAAATCATTTTAGCAGACAAAGAATATGTAAGACAACTAAATAGTATATTCAAAAAAGCAGGACTAGAAATAGACGGAATAGTCCCAACAACACTAGCAGAAAGAAATTTAATATTAGATAAAAATGAATTACATGACAATATAGCTATAATAGATGTTGGAGCAGAAAACACAGACATAGGTGTGTTTGAAGGAACAACATATATGTATACAAACTCTATACCAGTTGGTGGAGAAAACATAACAAACGACATTGCGCTAGTACTAAATATAGAAAAAGAAGAAGCGGACAAATTAAAAAGACAATATGGACTAGCACTAAAATCATTTATTGACAATGACAACGATATTATTTTAAATACATGTAAAGATAACAACAAAAATAAAATAATAAAAAGTTCAGAACTTATAGAAATAATAGAAGCAAGAATAGAAGATATGTTCCTAATAATTAATAAAGACTTAACAAATCAAGGAATAAAATCAAGAATAAACAATGTTGTACTAACAGGCCAAGGAATAGTAAATATAAGTAAAAGTGATGTCGCAGGAAAAATCAATTTAAATATTCCTGTAAAAATATCAACAGGAAGATTAATTGGAGCAACAAAGCCAACATATAGAACAGCATATGCTCTAGTTAGATATATAGCTTCAAGACCATTTACAAAAACAGTATCAAGTAGTATAGATACACAATCAAATGAAAATATATTTAAAAACATATTAGAAAGAATAAAAGAATTCTTTTATAGTTAATATTTCATAGTTATTAATTTTAAAAATATAAATAAAACAAAGTTTTAAGGGAGGAAAAAACAAAATGATGGAATATGATGATAACAATGTAACAATGATGGATGGGACAGCAACAATAAAAGTAATCGGTGTTGGAGGAGCAGGAAACAACGCTGTAAATAGAATGATAGATGCAGGAATAAAAGGAGTTGACTTTATAGCAGTAAACACAGATAGACAAGCATTACAACAATCAAAAGCAAATACAAAAATTCAAATAGGAGAAAAAATAACAAGAGGATTAGGTGCAGGAGCAAACCCTGACATTGGTGCACAATCAGCAGAAGAAAGTAGATCAGAAGTAGCAGAAATATTAAGAGGAGCAGACATGGTATTCGTTACTGCCGGAATGGGTGGTGGAACAGGTACAGGAGCTGCACCAATAGTTGCATCAACAGCAAAAGAAATGGGAATATTAACAATAGGTGTTGTTACAAAACCATTTACATTTGAAGGAAAGAAAAGACTTTCACAAGCAGAAAGAGGAATTGAAAGCTTAAAAGGTAAAGTTGATACTTTAGTTGTAATACCAAATGACAAATTATTACAAATTATAGATAGAAAAACATCAATTATCGAAGCATTCAAAATGGCAGATGATGTATTAAGACAAGGTGTACAAGGTATATCAGACTTAATTGCAGTACCAGGACTTGTAAACTTAGACTTTGCAGATGTAAAAACAATAATGTTAAATACAGGAATGGCACATATGGGAGTAGGTAGTGCATCTGGAGAAAATAGAGCAGAAGATGCAGCAAAAGCAGCTATTGAAAGTCCATTACTAGAAACATCTATAGAAGGTGCAAGAGGAGTAATTATAAATATTACTGGTGGAGAAAACTTAGGATTACATGAAGTAAATACAGCAGCAGAATTAGTACAACGTAGTGTTGATCCAGAAGCAAATATTATTTTTGGTACAGTTACAGACCCATCAATGGAAGATGAAATAAAAATTACAGTTATTGCAACTGGATTCGAAAAAAATGAAAATATTTCAAGTATTGGTGTAGATAATTTAGTATCAAAAACATGGGAAAAGAAAATAAATTCAATTCCATCAAGCTCAGATGTTGGTTCATCACAAAATGATTTGGACATACCTTCATTTTTAAGAAAAAATAAAAATAAAAATATGTAATATAAAAAGAACTTAAATTGTTAGATAAAAGGGTTTGACAATTTAAGTTCTTTTATGCTTTTTTATAATATTAATATTTAAATTTATTTTTGTTTAAAATCAACATGCTTATTATAATAAAATAATAATTATAAAAAAATAATCGAATTTTTTAGATTATTTCTTTTTTTCTACAATAGAAAAAGACAGTTTTTTCATAATACAAGTAGTACAATATTTTAGCAGGTGATAAAAATGACAATTTACATAGATGTTGTACTTTTTGAAAATCTAATAATGAACTACATAATTTTACTAGCAACAGGAATTATTCTAAAAATAAAAATCAAACATTTAAGATTAATAATAGCAAGTTTAATAGGAGCAATATATTCGATTTTTGGATATATATCAAATATAAAAGCATATTCAAATATGATATTAAAAATAATACTTTCAATAATAATAATATATGTAGCCTATAATCCACAAGATGTCAAAAAAATGTGGAAAGAACTATTAGTATTTTATTTAACTTCATTTGCGTTTGGAGGTGCAGCATTTGCTCTAATATATATTGTAAAACCACAAGACATACTTATGAAAAATGGACTATTTTTAGGAACATATCCGCTAAAAACAGTTATACTAGCTGCAATTGTCACATTTATTTTAATTATTGGAGTATTTAAAATTGTAAAAAGTAAAATATCAAAAAAAGATATGTTTAAAGATATAAAAATAAATATTGAAGGAAAATAAGTACAAGTAAAAGCAATGGTAGATACAGGAAATATGTTAAAAGAACCTATAAGTGGAAAACCTGTAATAGTTGTAGAACATACACTTTTGTATGATATCTTGCCAAAAGAAATATTAAATAATTTAGAAAAAATCTTAGGAGGTGATATTGAAAGTTTGCCAGATGAGATAAAAAACAAATATATATCAAAATTAAAATTTATCCCATTTTCATCTTTAGGAAAACAAAATGGAATGCTAATAGGAATAAAACCTACATATGTAGAAGTAATGCAAGAAGAAAATACAAAAAAAGAAGATGTAATTATAGGAATATATAACAAGTCATTTACTAAAAATGGAGAATATAGAGCACTTATTGGGATAGATTTAATCTAAAAAAGGAGTGATAGCATGAAAATTAAAGATTTTATAAAAAACAGTATTAACACAATATGTGCTAAATATATAAATGAAAATAATGAGATAGAATATTTGCCAATATTTTATATAGCAGGTAGTCAAACATTACCACCGCCATTAGAACCAGAAGAAGAACAAAAATATATAGAACAATTAGATAATGAAGATAATTTACTTGCAAGACAAACACTAGTTGAAAGAAATTTAAGGCTTGTTGTATACATAGCAAAAAAATTTGAAAATACAGGAATAGGATTGGAAGATTTGATATCAATAGGTACAATAGGATTAATGAAAGGAGTAAATACATTTAAATCAGACAAAAATATAAAACTTGCAACATATGCATCAAGATGTATAGAAAATGAGATATTAATGTTTTTGAGAAAAAGCAATAGATTAAAAGGAGAGGTATCAATAGATGAACCATTGAACAAGGATGGAGATGGCAATGAATTATTACTTTCAGAAATACTTGGAACAGATCCTGATATAACATCAAGGGACTTAGAAGATGAAGTAGATAAATCATTATTGAAAGCTTCAATATTAAAATTAAATAGTAGAGAAAAAAATATCATGGAAATGAGATTTGGATTTTTAACAGGAAAAGAAAAAACACAAAAAGAAGTTGCAGACGAACTTCGGAATTTCTCAAAGTTATATATCAAGATTAGAAAAGAAAATAATAAACAAAATGAAAAAAGAAATCTCTAGTAAAATTGGATAAAAGTATAAAATGTCTTCTTTTGGAAATAATGTAAATAACAATATTTCCAAAGGAGGTTTTTTATTTGATTAACAAGGTAGAAATTGCCTCAGTAAATACTTCAACATTACCCTTGCTAACTAAAGAAGAAAAAGAAGAACTTTTTATAAAGATAAAAAATGGAGATGAAGCGGCAAGAGAAAAATTCATAAATGGTAATTTAAGATTAGTTTTAAGTGTAATACAAAGATTTTATGGAAGAGGAGAAAACGCAGATGATTTATTTCAAGTAGGATGTGTTGGATTAATAAAAGCAATAGATAATTTTGATCTAAGTCAAAATGTCCAATTTAGTACTTATGCAGTTCCAATGATAATTGGTGAAATAAAAAGATATTTAAGAGATAATAATAGTATTAGAGTTAGTAGATCTGTAAGAGATTTAGCATATAAAGCAATGCAATTTAAAGAAAAATATATAAAACAGCACGGAAAAGAACCAACAATATTAGAAATTGCAAAAGAATTGGAAGTTGAACAAGAAGATGTTTCTTTAAGTTTAGATGCAATACAAGATCCAGTATCATTGCAAGAACCTGTGTATAATGATGGAACAGAAAGTATATATTTAATGGATCAAGTTAAAGATACAAAAAACACAGATGAATTTTGGGTAGAAAATATGACTATAATGCAAGCAATGAAAAAGTTAAATGATAAAGAAAAGATGATAATAAATAAAAGATTTTTTGACGGTAGAACTCAAATGGAAGTTGCAAATGAAATTGGAATATCTCAAGCACAAGTATCAAGGCTTGAAAAAAGTGCGATTGCACATATAAAGAAAACTTATAAATAATTAAGTAAAAGAAAAAAGTATTTTTAGAAATCTTTTTTCTTTTTTTGCATATAATTAATAATGAATATTTATTATAGGAAGGAAATAAAAATGGGAGATAAAGGGTTAGATTTTAAACATAAAGAAGTAATAAATATAAACAATGGAAAAAGACTTGGCTATGTTCAAGATGTTTGTGCAGATTTGGAAACTGGAATGATTACATCTATAATTGTGCCAGGAAGTAATAAAATAATGAGCTTTTTTAATCAAAATAATGATATTGTCATACCATGGCAAAATATAAAATGTATAGGAGATGATTTAATTTTGGTAGAAATATAGATATTCATAGTTAAAATTATATGTTTTTCTTATGATTTACATTATATAAAATGTAAATTATATTTCATACATTTTTAAAGAATTTTGGATTACATTTTACAGGATATATAATTAAAATAAAGAATAGTAACAATTTGCAAAAAGTTTAAAAAAATTTTAAAAATGTGTTGACAAAAATCGACACGTATGTTAAGATAAAAAAGTACCAAGAAAACACAAGAAAATGTAATAAAAAGAAGCAAAAGAATTAGTAATAAATTATATAACTTTAAATTTTACTTACTTCAATTACTAGTTTTTTATTTTGCCAAAAATTACAATAAAATATTTTTAAAAAATATTTTAAAAAAGTGTTGACAAGGACAAAAAAACATAGTATAATACAAATCGTTCCGCAAACAGAAGGAACAAAAGTACATTGAAAAGTAAACAGTAAATATCCTTTAGAGAATAAACCGAAGCGGTATAATTCTTTAACCTAAGAATTAGTACCGAACAAGTAAATTTTTTAAAAGTTTTTTATCAAAAAAAGCAAGAAGCAAAATTAAGAGCTTGAGAAAAACTTAATGTTTGATTTATAGTTAGTCGAAAGACGAAATATAGATACCAAAAACAAGAGAGTTTGATCCTGGCTCAGGATAAACGCTGGC
>ERZ826220.784-NODE-784-length-35547-cov-5.059844_pt1 | contig 35547 bp, 30 predicted proteins | sample MGYA00519927_ERZ826220 | MGnify/ENA primary metagenome ERZ826220 (study PRJEB31778, sample SAMEA3449225) | human gut metagenome | biome: human gut; feature: human-associated habitat; material: faeces | place: United Kingdom | collected 2010/2012 ... | reverse complement strand
GCCTGTAGCTAGCGTTCATCCTGAGCCAGGATCAAACTCTTCATTGTAAAAGTATTTTTTAATCGGCATGTGCCGGTTATAGCTCTGTTCAGGATGCCGTACAATTTATTGACTTCATTCTAAATACCTGTATCTATTACATATATATAAACATAAATAACAGATTGTATTGACGGTTCTATCTTTTCTTGTACTACTTGTATTGTTTATCAATATTTCAAAGAACTTGTCGCTTCCGTTTCAAAAGCGGGTGCAAAGGTAAGAGGTTTATTTTTAACTACCAAACTTTTTCGGAAGTTTTTTTTCAGTTTTTCTTTTTATCCGTTTCTCAGACTCTCTATGCGAAAGGGAAAGAATAAATAGAAAGAAGAACAAACAAAACACCTTTTCTTTGCGAATCGGACTGCAAAGATAAGAACTTTTTTATTTATATTCCAAAACTTTTCGGAAGTTTTTTTGTTCTTGAGTCAAGCAGTTCTGCGCTTTGTCACTAAGTCATTTTCATCAAGGCTTTCTTCTCTCGGAAAGCGGGTGCAAAAGTACTCCCTTTCAGGATACAAAACAAATATATATCACTCTTTTTTCTGATTATTTTTTTATAATCTGACTAACTTGCTGATTGATAGGCTGGTTCAAGAAAACCGCCGTTTCTATACAAGAAGCTACGAAGGGAAGAATACAAAACTATACACATTATTATATTTAAACGAGGGAGGAAAGCACTAAACAAAGAAACAAGTAATGCAGGCAGATTTATTCGGTACTAAAAAAAACAGGCCGGATATAAAAAGCGGGGAATTACCCATTCCGACATTTACCTACCACCTACCCCTGAGGGGAATCATCCTTCCGGAAGGAGGAGAATAACGGATAATCGAAAAGACATGCTGTTCGTTCCACTACAGTGAACAGGACAGGACACTTCAGTGGAAAGAACCGGCCACCGGAGTGAAAAAGCCCGGGTACCGGAGTGGAACAAAAGAGACGATAGGGGAAAAGCACAAGGAGAAAGACGTAAAAAACATGAGCATAGCATATGGTATTAAAGGGAAGACTGCAGAAGAAGAGAAAGCATATAGCAAGAGAAAAATATGGAGTAGAGAGAAGAAAGAACAGGAAAGGGGGCTATGAGAAATAACTCAATTATGAGGGAAAAAACAGAAAAACTATGAGAAATAACTCCGTTCCTTTTTATTTCTCATAAATTAATTAATTGAGAATAAATTAGTTATATAAAAAATATGAGAATATGAGATATGAAATTGAAAAATCTTTTCTGGTAGAAAACTAAGTTCAAGTTATAAATGCGACACCTCCTAATTTTATAAATTGAATTCAGCAGCAAATAAAAGTGAAACAACTCATTTCCAGCGAGTCCCACTTAAGACTCATCAGCCCACGCCGTTTTGACAAGACAAGCCTTGTACAAAAAAGTAACGAAGGGACTGCCAAGCCCCGTGCCACAGCTAAACTTACAGTTAGTGACAGATACTGAAGACTTAGCTTCACATTTGCTAAGACTGATACTCCGGCAATACCCTTTAGAATGTTTAAAACATCTTCTTACAAAGCCTGGGTATAGCTTCTTTCAGCACTGCCGAAGGTACGTGGAAATTCTCTCTTAACTTCCTCTTTTTTCAGATTTTATATTCTTCTATCTTCCGATACAACGTAGTAAGCCCAATTTTCAGCAGACGGGCAGCTTCCGTCTTATTGCCTTTCGTATACTCCAACACTCGTGCAATATGTCTTTTTTCCATAGCTGCCAATTCAAAATTCCCGGCATTATCATCCGAGCATTCGTAATGATTGTTCTGAATCTCCAAAGGAAGGTCACATACATCCAACCGTCCGCCTTCACAGACAATCAGGCTGCGCTCAATCACATTCCTCAATTCACGGATATTGCCCTTCCAAGGTTGTTGTTCCAAGGCTTCCAGAAAAGCGGGAGTCATTTCGTTGACGGCATACGAAAGGCACTCGGAGAAACTTTTGGCAAAGGCAGTAGCCAAGATCTTAATATCGCCGGCACGTTCGCGAAGTGAAGGAAGATGCACCTGAAACACGGAAAGACGATAAAACAAGTCTTCACGGAAATGTCCCACCCTGATTTCTTCCTGCAAATTGCGGTTGGTGGCAGCGATGATACGCACGTTTACTCTTGTAGGTTTCGTGTCACCGATCTTTATATATTCGCCCGTTTCGAGGATACGCAATAGTTTGGCTTGCAGTTCAAAAGCCATTTCGCCTATTTCGTCCAGAAAGATAGTCCCATTGTTAGCTTCTTCAAAAAGCCCTTTCTTATCTTTCAATGCTCCGGTAAATGAACCGGCTCTGTGACCGAACATTTCACTCTCCAACAGTTCTTTGCTGAAAGAAGAACAGTTGACCGCTACGAAATTCTGTTTACTCCGTTTGCTGCTGTAATGTATGGCTTGCGCAAAGACTTCTTTTCCGGTTCCGGTTTCTCCGGTCAATAGTACCGGGACATCAGTCACCGAAACTTTCTGAGCCAGCAGTACGGCCTCTTTCAAAGCTTTCGATTCGCCCAAGATAGAATCAAACGAATACATCTGCCCCACCTTCTTTTCGAGTTTTTCGAGCCGGACATTCATTTTTGCTTTCTCTACGGCACGACTAATCAGCGGGATAATCTTGTTGTTATCATCGCCTTTGGTTATATAATCGAATGCACCGTTCTTGATAGCCTGTACCCCATCAGGAATATTGCCGTGGGCAGTAAGAAGAATCACTTCGACGTTAGGAGCTAACTTTTTAATGTTCAGCACCAAGTCTACCCCATTTCCATCAGGAAGAAAGACATCGCATAGCGCCACATCAGGCGATTGTGTCTCCAACTGTTTGAGAGCAGCCTTGCAGTCGCCGGCCTGACATACTTCATAGCCCTCCAGTCCCAGCATACGCGCCAACAGGCTACGAATCTGAACTTCATCGTCAATAACAAGAATTTTACTCATAATTTACCTATATTAAAAATAGAAGAATGAAAACAGGGTGCGCAAATATAAGTTTTTTCCGTGAATCCATGAACATTTCTTTCATACTGTTGTTATTTCCACAGGAAACTATTTACACCAAAAACAGAATATATGAAAGTTATTATCATCGGAGGTGTTGCAGGAGGAGCTACCACTGCCGCCCGAATCAGACGAGTAGACGAAGCCGCAGAAATTATCCTTCTGGAAAAAGGAAAGTATATATCTTATGCTAATTGCGGGCTGCCTTATTATATAGGAGGAGTGATTGAGGAACGAGAGAAATTATTCGTGCAGACTCCCGAAGCATTCTCCACACGATTTCGTGTTGACGTGCGTACGGAAAATGAAGTGATCTTCATCGACCGGAAAAGAAAAACCGTTACTGTCCGCCGCAGCAGCGAGGACACTTATCAGGAAAGTTACGACAAACTACTTATTTCCACCGGTGCCTCCCCCGTACGTCCTCCCCTGCCGGGAATCGACCTGAACGGAATCTTCACATTAAGAAATGTAGCGGACACGGACCGGATTAAAGAATATATCAATACCCATGCTCCCCGAAGAGCCGTTGTCATCGGAGCCGGATTTATCGGACTCGAAATGGCAGAAAACCTGCACGCACAAGGAGCAAAAGTTTCAATTGTAGAAATGGGAAATCAGGTAATGGCCCCCATTGATTTCTCCATGGCTTCGCTTGTTCACCAACATTTAATGGAAAAAGGAGTAAATCTGTATCTGGAACAAGCCGTAGCCTCTTTCGAAAGAGAAGGGAAAGGACTGAAAGTTATTTTCAAGAACGGACAGTCCGTTCCTGCCGATATTGTCATCCTATCTATCGGCGTGCGTCCGGAAACGAATCTGGCACGGGCTGCCGAACTGACAATCGGTGAAACCGGAGGCATCGCTGTGAATGACTATCTACAAACTTCCGATGAATCGATTTATGCGATCGGCGACGCTATCGAATTCCGCCACCCGATTACGGGCAAACCGTGGCTCAACTATCTGGCCGGACCTGCCAATCGACAGGGACGTATCGTAGCCGACAATATCCTAGGCGCCAAAATTCCTTATGAGGGATCGATCGGTACTTCAATCGCAAAAGTATTCGATCTGACGGTCGCTTCTACCGGTTTACCCGGCAAACGGTTGCGACAGGCAGAGATCGACTATATGTCTTCTACTATTCATCCTGCTTCGCACGCCGGTTATTATCCGAATGCCATGCCGATGAGTATCAAAATCACATTCGATAAAAAAACGGGAAGGTTGTACGGAGGACAGATTGTCGGTTATGACGGAGTAGACAAGCGGATTGACGAAATAGCGCTTGTGATAAAATATAAAGGTACAATCTACGACCTGATGAAAGTGGAACAGGCGTATGCTCCTCCGTTCTCGTCTGCCAAAGATCCGGTAGCTCTTGCAGGATACGTGGCGGAGGATATTATTTCCGGAAGAACACGACCTGCCTACTGGCGGGAATTGAGAGACATCGAAATGGAAAACAAATTCCTGCTGGATGTCCGCACACAGGATGAATTTTCATTGGGCACGCTGCCGGGAGCTGTGAATATTCCTTTGGACGAACTGAGGGACAGGATAGCCGAACTGCCGAAAGACAAGATGATTTATACATTCTGCGCCGTAGGATTGAGAGGGTATCTTGCTTACCGGATACTGACACAGCACGGATTTGAAAAAGTCCGTAATCTGTCGGGCGGACTAAAAACATATCGCGCTGCTACCGCTCCTATCATTATACACGAAGAAAATGATAATGAGACGGACGAGACAACAGTACGGCAAGAAGCAACGGTTCAGGCTAGCAAACCAGTTGCTCCTGTCGAAACAGCCAAGACTATCCGGGTAGACGCCTGCGGCCTACAATGTCCCGGCCCGATTTTAAAGATGAAGAAGACAATGGACATGCTCGCTTCGGGAGAACGCGTTGAAATCACTGCAACTGATCCGGGGTTCCCTCGTGACGCCGCCGCATGGTGCAATTCAACCGGTAACCAACTCGTTTCGAAAGAGTCTTCCGGAGGAAAATCTGTGATAGTTATTGAAAAGGGAGAACCAAAATCGTGCAACATTGTTACTTCTTGTGACAGCAAAGGAAAAACTTTCATCATGTTTAGTGATGATTTGGACAAAGCTTTAGCAACTTTTGTACTCGCAAATGGTGCAGCAGCTACCGGACAGAAGGTGACAATCTTCTTCACATTCTGGGGACTGAACGTTATCAAGAAGTTGCACAAGCCGAAAACCGAAAAAGATATCTTCGGAAAGATGTTCGGTATGATGCTGCCTTCCAGTTCCGGAAAGCTGAAACTCTCGAAGATGAGCATGGGCGGAATAGGGGGAAAAATGATGCGGTATATCATGAATAAGAAAGGAATAGATTCATTGGAATCCCTGCGTCAGCAAGCCTTAGAAAACGGAGTGGAATTTATTGCTTGTCAAATGTCAATGGACGTCATGGGAGTGAAACAAGAAGAACTCCTCGACGAAGTAACGGTAGGCGGCGTAGCAACGTATATGGAACGGGCGGATAACGCGAACGTGAATCTATTTATTTAAAAGATATGACTAATAAAATATATTCAAACAAAATATGAAAACAATATGTGCAATGCGCGAAGTGTTCAGAGCCATGTCGAGCTTTGAAACTGCATTTGAAAAAGTATACCGGATAACGTTGAATGAAGCGATGATATTATGCATCCTCAAAGACGCCACCGAGAGAATGACGGCAACTAACCTGTCGAAAAGTACAGATTTAAGTCCCTCACATACATCGAAAATGCTCCGGATACTGGAAGAAAAAGGATTGATTGTCAGGGAACTCGGCAACGAGGACCGCCGGCAAATGTACTTTCACCTGTCTTCAACAGGCAAACAACGGGTTAGCGAACTGGAAGTTGACAAGGTGGAAATGCCGGAACTGCTGAAACCTCTGTTTAAATAAACGGAATTTCAAGCAAGAATCTGTAAAGAATGAATGGTAAGCAAACTAGCTGTTGATGCGGCAAAGAGCTTACCTTTTTTATTGAATCCCGAAAAAGAAAGATGTTAATTTTCCGGCAAAATAATTTTTCACGCGAACCTTTTTATTTTTTTCTTGTTGTTTCTAGCAAAAGCCCCAAGGTACCAGGGCGATGATTTTATATAACCTAAACATTATAAAAGATATGAAGAAATTAATTCCTATTTTATTGGCGGTCTTTGCACTCGCTTCCTGCGAAAAAGACCCGGACATGGGTAAGCTGGATGACAACTATCTGGTATACACTAACCACGACGAGAAAGCTGACTTCAAAGTTCCTACATTCTATCTGGCAGACAAGATTCTGGTGATCTCCGATAGTAAAGAACCGGAATATCTCGAAGGAGAAGGCGCTGAACAAATTCTGGCAGCTTATACGGATAACATGATTGCCAGAGGTTATGCAGCAGCAACCAACAAAGAAAGCGCTGACTTGGGTATTCAGGTGAGCTACATCGCAAGTACTTATTATTTCACCAGTTATTCACAGCCTGAATGGTGGTGGGGTTATCCCGGTTACTGGGGGCCGAACTACTGGGGCGGAAACTGGGGTGGCGGCTGGTACTACCCGTACGCTGTGACTTACAGTTATAGTACCAACTCATTCCTGACAGAAATGGTGAACTTGAAAGCCGAACAAGGCGAAAGCAAAAAGCTGCCCATTGTATGGACTAGCTATCTGACCGGATTTGACACTGGATCCAAAGCTATCAACCGTACTCTTGCAGTAGAAGCTGTCAACCAGTCATTCGCTCAGTCACCTTATCTTACTAACAAATAAACAACTACAACTGTTATGAAAACAAGAAAAAATATATATTTCAAGGTAGTGGCCTTGGCGGTCATTGCTATCGCTTTCGCCATGCCGGCCAAGGCACAGCTATCAGACAACGGATATGCTAATATAGACTGGCAGTTCAATGCTCCGTTAAGCAATCATTTTGCCGACAAAGCAAGTGGTTGGGGAATGAACTTCGAAGGTGGTTACTTCGTGACTCCCAACATCGGTTTGGGACTTTTCCTGAACTATCACAGCAACCACGAATATGTAGGTCGCGAAACATTCAAAATGGCCGGTGGTGATGTCACTACCGATCAGCAACATACTATATTCCAGTTGCCTTTCGGTGCTGCCGCACGCTACCAATGGAATCGTGGCGGAGCCGTTCAACCCTACGTCAGTGCTAAATTAGGTGCTGAATATGCTAAAGTACGCTCTAACTTCAATATGCTCGAAGCAAGAGACAATAGCTGGGGATTCTACGCTTCTCCTGAAATCGGTATCAACGTATTCCCTTGGGTATACGGACCGGGGCTTCACTTTGCTTTATATTACAGCTATGGTACCAACAAGGCTGATGTACTGCATTACAGTGTAGACGGTTTGAGCAATTTCGGCTTCCGTCTGGGTCTGTCATTCTAAGCCCGGCAACAATCAGAATTACATTAATAATAAATAAGGAGTGCCCTTCTGCTATCATAAGCGGAAGGGCACTTTATTTTATACCTGTGTTCAGTGCGGAAGGATTACTTTTTCTTCATCGCATCATAAATCGCTTCCTGTATCCGCTCGCGTATGTGCAGCCTAATTAACTTGCGATTGGTAACATCCGGATAAATCCGGTTGCTAAGAAAGACATAAACCAGTTCGTTAACCGGGTCCACCCATGCGCACGTACCTGTAAATCCGGTATGGCCATAGACTTCTGCCGGAGCATCGGGAGCGCAGTTCCCTTTCTTCGAGTCTTCCCTATCCGGTTTATCAAATCCCAGTCCCCGCCGACTTATCTTTGAAACCGAAGTAGTGAACAACTGGCAAGTCTCTTTGCTCAAATAACGCCGGCCGTCTATTTCTCCCCCGTTCAATAACATCTGATATACACGGGCTACTTCGCGGGCAGTAGAGAATAATCCGGCATTGCCAGCCAATCCGCCGAAGAAAGCGGAAGCCTCATCATGCACGAATCCTTGCAGGGTATCTTTCCGCAAGAAGCGGTCGTTATTGGAAGGAATGACTTCCGACTTTGCCAGACGACGCAAAGGCAGGTAACCTGTACGCTCCAGTCCCAACGGTTCGTAAAACTCGCTTTGCAAGTATGCTTCCATTGGCATTCCCGCAAGCTGTTCAACCAGCATTCCCAACAGGATAAATCCAATATCACTATATACATAACGTTTCTGCCCCAACGGCGCTTCCACAATTTTCTCTTCTATCACCTTGCGGAACGATCGGTTCAACCACAGATTATCACAGATTTGAATGGTATAATCCCCGGTTTTCGTTGGAGATACATATTCCTCCTTAAACTTGAAATTCGGATTTGCCCACGTATTTGTTCCTATATTCACCGGATGCTGTGCATCTCTACGCGCACTGAACAAACGGCCTTTATAGCTATCCTTATCAATCACTTCCTGATAGAAAGGTAGCCAAGACGGCAGACCGGACTGATGATACAGGATCTCCTGAATCGTTATGTCCTTTTTATTGGTGCGCTGCAAAAACGGCAGATAATCCGAGATCTTATCTGTCAGGTTAAAGCGCCCCTTATCATAGAGTTTCATAACAGCAAGCAAGGTAGCCGTCGTTTTCGTAAGGGAGGCCAGGTCATAGATATCCGATGATTCGACGCGGGCACTTCCTTTTCCTGTATGTGTGCCGAAAGCTTTATCGACCATTACATGACCATTTTTCATAACTACTACCTGACAACCGGGATAGGCTCCTTGCCGGATACCGTCCAAAGCAACAGAATCAATCCGCTTCAACGACACAGATGAAAGGCCGTATTCTTCAGGTACAAAATGCAAAGGAGTTTTCGGAGTGATTGTCACCCCCGCACCTGTATGGAATAATCCGCCCAAACTCGCCGACAATCTTCCATCCGCAGTGGCTTTGGCAAATAAGACGTCTGCCACTTGACGCTGAATATCCGTATTGTGGCTATGCGCTAACACTACTGCCGAAGCATGGCTCACCGCGCGCTGAATCTGTAACATCATCTTGCCGGGGGTGAAGAAAAGATAGACAACCGGAGCATCGGGAGCAAACTTCGTAAAGAATGGCTGATAAGAAGCCAGGCGTTGTTCGCTGACAGCTACTACAACTCGTTTATAAATAGCTAATGAATCATATAATCGACGGTTTTCTTCTTCTGTCTGTTTCGGACGAAGGCGGAAACGAACCAGAGATGCATAACGTGTCATTTGCTTTGCTAATGCTTCCGTCTCACCCGGGTCGCCTACTTCGAGCAAAGCTATCTTCTGGTCTTTGTCCGTATGTAGCGGCAGTACATGATCTTTATTATTCAGAACGGTAATTGCCGCCAGGTTCAGCCGGCGCACCAAGTCGCGCGCCTGCGGGCTGTTCACCCGCTGCTCCAGGCCGGACAATTGCACGTACTTCTTTTTGCTAAGTCCCAGCGCATATTTGTAGGTCAGTACCTTGCGGCATTTACTTTCTATATCTTCCCGGCTCAGTTCGCCTTTTTCAACAGCTGCAAGCACAGCCGGCACTTCCGCCTTCAGATTACGTGGAGCCAGTACCATGTCATTACCTGCCTGCAATGCCTGCAAGCTGACATTCCCATTGCCCGATACGCCCCTCATGGCAAGCGCATCAGTAAAAATCAATCCTTTAAAAGCCAGTTCATCCGTCAATAAGTCGTATACGACATTGCGAGACAAAGAAGACGGGAGCCCGCCGATCGGCTCAATGACCGGGACTTGCAGATGTCCCACCATCATACCACCTACTCCGGCACGAATCGCTTCCTTAAAAGGATAGAGTTCGACACTGTCCAAACGTTCGCGCGTGAAGGGAAGTACGGGTAGAGCTTTATGCGAATCAACATCAGTATCTCCATGTCCGGGGAAGTGTTTGCACACAGACAATACTCCTCCTCCTTCCAGACCGGAAGCATAAGCGATTACCTTATCGGCAACTTGTATCGGATCTTCTCCGAAAGAACGGGTGTTGATTACCGGGTTCTTCGGGTTGATATTCACATCCGCCACCGGAGCAAAATTCACCTGCACACCTATCTGACGGCATTGACGGGCTACTTCACGCCCGTATTCATAAATCAGGCGATTGTCACGAATGCATCCCAACACCATATTCCGTGGAAACACAGGTGTGCCGCGCAAACGCATCGCCAACCCCCATTCCCCGTCAAAAGTGATCATCACAGGAACTTTCGCCTGCCGTTGTGCCCGGTTGGTTAACTCAACCTGATTCTGCATCTTCCCACCGGAAAAGAGAAGCCCGCCGACTTTATAAGTATCAATAGCCTCACGCAATAACTCCAAATTTCGCTTGGTGTTTACCGGAGCAATGGTATAGATAAACAACTGGCCGACCTTTTCTTTAAAGGATAACTTATCCATCACCGAATCGACCCAATGCCGGCAATTCTTATCCTGCTGTGCTTTATATAAGAGCAAAGGTTCAACAGAAGCAGCATTCTGGGCCGGACTCGAAACGGATCCGGCTAAAATAAAAAATAAAACAACTAAGATAAAGGGAAATATTCTCATTTACGTTTCAAAGTCAAGTTGAGACGACCTACCCGAACTCCACTTTTTCCTGTGTGCATAACGGGTACCTCTTTTCCATCCACATTCTGATAATTCTCCGGTCCTTTCATAAAAGTGTGCGAGTGTCCGCCCAAAATTACATCGATATTCCATGTTTTTGCAACCAACTCCCTATCCATTTGAATGCCCAGGTGAGACAGGCATACAACGAGGTCGCATCCCTTCTCTTTCAACAAGGCAGCTACCTTGTTCGACACTTCAATAGGATCTTCATAAACAACTCCGACGCATTTATTTGCCTGAATCAAACCTTCCGGTTTCGCTCCGAGTCCAAAGACACCGATTTTCAACCCAAACCGTTTCAGAATAACGTATGGCTTTACCAAATCTTTCAGCACCGTAGCGTCCAGATTGTAATTGGAACAAACCACCGGGAATTTAGCCATTTTGAAGAGTAAAGCCATATTGTCCAGATCAAAATCGAATTCATGATTACCGATAGTCATGGCATCATATCCCATTTCGTTCATTAACTTGACTTCCACTTCGCCACGGAACATATTATAATAAGGCGTACCTTGTGAAATATCCCCGCAGTCGAACAGCAACACATTTTTATGTTCCTTGCGGAACTGGTCGAGGAAAGTGGCACGACGGACAAAACCGCCCTCGTCATAGTTACGGTCGCCTTTTTGATTTATAGGTTCGATGCGACTATGCACATCGCTTGTCTGCAAAATTATAATTTCTTTGGTATCCTGTGCATAAGTTGAAAAGCCGAAACACACTACAAGGCATACCCATAATGATAGCTGAAATCTCTTCATATCCTATATTTTTAGATTCTCCTTTTTACTTATTTTACGGTTATACGTCCGTCCAACTTCGACGTAATGATTTTGCCTTCCGCCGTTTGCTTCCGTACATAGTCCAAAAACAATCCGCGTAAAGTAGCATCTTCCGGGCATTCCCTTTTTTCAGCTTGCAGGAAAGCATCCATGCGTCCGTTTCCGTCTGCCAGATAGTCGATAGTAGCCACGGTATAAAGCTGGTCATCCACTACCGGTTTTCCACCGATCGTAGCATTCAGCAATTCTCCTTTTTTATTGATTTCCAAACGGATACCGCTTACACCTTCTCCATGTAAAGAAGCAATTGCTTTAAACAGACGTTTCATGTCCGTACCTTTCATCGTCAAGACGCACAATGAATTTTCAAAAGGAAGAATTTCAAAAACAGCACCTACCGTGATGTCTCCCTTAGGCAGGATATTACGTAATCCGCCCATATTGACCAGTCCCATATCCGCCGGTTTGCCCAACACTTGCGCGGCAGCTTCTTGCAGCACGCTTGCCACCAAATTAGAGAGCAAGCTTTCAGGGGTCCCCTTATCCATTTTCATTTCACTGGTACCGATGACTTCGTACATCATCGCGTCTACTTTATCCTTGTAGGGTTTTAATACGGTGGTCGCTTTTTTGTCAGGATTAGCATTCCAAGTAGAGTCAATCGTAATCATGTTGCCCTCCACCTTGGATATTTCATAGCGGGCGGTAGTTTCTTGTGCTGAACGACAGGAAGTAAACAGGAAGCATCCCGTCAAGCCTGCCACAGTCAGTAACTTTACATAAGTTCGTTTCATGCTCGTTGTTTTTTAGATATGCGACAAATATACAAAAAACATTTGGCTATCTGCCAAATTATTTGTTACTTTGCACCGCTTTCGCGCAATCGCTGTCAAGAGACGAGATACTTGGTATGTTGCGTTGTAACGATGAAACAATTTAATAATAACAACAATGGATTTAATTAAAATTGCAGAAGAAGCATTCGCTACCGGAAAACAGCACCCGAGCTTCAAAGCAGGAGACACTGTAACAGTAGCATATCGTATTATTGAAGGTAACAAAGAACGTGTACAGTTGTACCGTGGTGTTGTTATCAAAATCGCTGGTCACGGAGACAAAAAACGTTTCACTGTACGTAAAATGTCAGGAACTGTAGGCGTAGAAAGAATTTTCCCCATCGAATCACCGGCTATCGACAGCATCGAGGTGAACAAGGTAGGTAAAGTTCGTCGCGCTAAATTGTATTACCTGCGTGCTCTTACCGGTAAGAAAGCTAGAATCAAAGAAAAAAGAGTTAACAACTAAGATTAACTTTAAGATTCGAGATAAAAAAGGGAACTTCATTCAACATGAAATTCCCTTTTTTATTTCTTAGCCTCACCTCTTTTTCCTCACGGTCAAGGAATTGTTCCCCAGTGAGAAACTGTAATTTTCCCGGTATATAAAAAGAAAATCCCCGAAAACAATAGCTCCCGGGGATTTTCATTACCTTTATTATAAAATCGATATTATTCCTTGATATCTTTTAGCTCCCAAGCCAAAGCACTGGCACCCAATACAGCAGCATCAGAATCTTTCAGTTCAGAAACGAGCAATTTTGTCTTACCTTTATAAATATTCAGTACATTATCATCGATTGACTTCATAATCGGTTTCATGATATAATCGCCTGATTTAGCCAAACCTCCGAACAATACGATTGCTTCAGGACTGGAGAATGCAATAGCATCTGCCAAAGCTTCACCCAGAATATTTCCTGTAAACTCGAATATTTCCTGTGCCAGTTTATCTCCTTGTACGGCAGCGTCATATACATCTTTTGAAGTGATACTTTCTGCCGGAATGTTACGAAGCAAGCTGGCATCAGTACGAGCAGCTAGAAATTCACGGGCTGTACGGGCTACACCAGTAGCCGAGCAGTAAGTTTCCAAACAACCTTTACGGCCACAACCACAGATACGACCGTCACGACGGGCAATCACGTGCCCCAATTCACCGGCAAAACCGTCATGGCCATACACCATTTGACCGTTGATAACAATGCCACTACCTACACCGGTACCCAGAGTAATCATGATAAAGTCTTTCATACCACGGGCAGCACCATAAGTCATTTCACCGATAGCAGCTGCATTAGCGTCATTGGTCAAAGCCGTAGGAATACCCAATCTTTCTTCAAACATAGCAGCTAACGGAAGAATCCCTCTCCAAGGCAAGTTTGGAGCGAATTCAATAGTTCCCGTATAGTAGTTACCATTCGGAGCACCCACACCGATACCTCTGATCTTATCGACACCGCCATTAGCGATAATCAACGGAAGCAGATTCTTGCAAACTTCGTCAGCATATTCTTCGGCAGTAGGATAACCGGCAGTTTTGATTGAGCTGCTGGCAATAATAGTTCCGCGTGCGTCAACAATTCCAAAGACGGTGTTCGTTCCGCCTATGTCAATACCTACTACGTAGGGCTTTTCCATGTTTGAATTCATGATACTTTTATTTAAAAGGGTTAGTTAATCATTAAGTTTACTGCACACAAATTACGTAAAGAAGATTGAGTCTACAAAATGTTTTTAGAAAAAAGTTCGGCCACCTTGCAACTTTTCGTATCTTGAAGCCGTCTAATAGTAGAAATTTATTAGAAAACAGGAACTAAATAAAGAAAATTGTGATACAACTAACGGACATCAACAAGACCTACAACAACGGAGCACCCCTCCATGTACTTAAAGGCATTAATCTCACTATCGGACGAGGTGAATTTGTTTCTATCATGGGAGCATCCGGGTCCGGGAAATCAACCTTACTTAATATATTAGGAATACTTGATAACTACGATACCGGAGATTATTATCTGAACAACGTACTTATCAAAGACTTGAGCGAAACCAAAGCCGCCGAATACCGGAACCGTATGATCGGCTTTATTTTCCAGTCATTCAACTTAATTTCCTTCAAAGACGCCGTAGAAAACGTTGCACTTCCTTTATTCTATCAAGGGATCAGCCGAAAGAAACGAAATGCACTTGCACTGGAATATCTCGACCGATTGGGACTGAAAGACTGGGCGCACCATATGCCCAACGAAATGAGCGGTGGTCAGAAACAACGTGTAGCTATCGCCCGCGCACTCATCACCCAACCGCAAATTATCCTGGCCGACGAACCGACGGGAGCATTGGACAGCAAAACTTCAGTAGAAGTGATGCAAATCCTGAAAGACCTGCATAAAATGGGAATGACGATTGTAGTGGTCACCCATGAAAGCGGAGTGGCCAACCAGACCGATAAAATCATCCACATCAAAGACGGTATCATTGAACGAATTGAAGACAACATCGATCACGACGCTTCTCCTTTCGGCAAAAACGGTATCATGAAATAAATCAAAATATACTACTATACAAACGATATCATGATTGACATCTGGCAAGAAATTTATAGTACTATCAAACGCAATAAGCTGAGAACCTTCCTTACGGGATTTGCCGTAGCATGGGGAATATTCATGCTTATCGTCCTATTGGGTGCAGGCAACGGACTGATTCATGCATTCGAGCAATCGGCTTCGGAACGGGCGATGAACTCTATCAAGATTTTTCCGGGTTGGACAAGTAAATCCTACGATGGATTGAAAGAAGGAAGACGGGTGCAACTGGACAATAAAGACGTAGACGCTACCAACCGGTATTTCCCGGATCATGTTATCAATACCGGCGGAACGGTATGGCAAGGAGGCGTAAATCTTAGTTTCGGGCAAGAGTATGTAAGCCTGAGTCTTTCCGGTGTATATCCCAATCATACGGAAGTAGAAGTTGTAAAACTCTTCAAAGGACGTTTCATCAACGAGATTGATATCAGGGAACGACGCAAAGTGATCGTGCTCCATAAGAAGACTGCTGAAATCTTATTCGACAAGACCCATACCGATCCTATCGGACAGTTTGTCAATGCCGGCAATGTGGTTTATCAAGTGGTTGGACTTTATAACGACAAGGGAGACAGCGGAGACAGCGACGCCTACATTCCTTTCAGTACTCTGCAAACCATTTATAATAAGGGTGACAAACTGAATAACCTCATCATGACTACCAAAAATTTGGAAACAATAGAAGCCAATGAGAAGTTTGAAACCTACTACCGCAAAGTTTTGGGAGCCAATCATCGTTTTGACCCGACCGACCATAGTGCAATTTGGATATGGAACCGATTTACCAATTATCTACAACAACAGCAGGGGTCGGCCATGCTCCGTATAGCGATTTGGGTTATCGGTATTTTTACATTACTAAGCGGAATTGTCGGAGTTTCCAATATCATGCTGATTACGGTAAAAGAACGTACCCGCGAATTTGGTATCCGCAAAGCACTCGGCGCCAAACCGCTTTCTATTCTTTGGCTGATTATCGTTGAGAGTGTCACTATTACCACAATATTCGGATATATAGGCATGGTGGCCGGTATCGGAGCAACCGAATGGATGAACAACGCTTTCGGCAATCAGACAATGGATACCGGAATGTGGACAGAAACGGTTTTTCTGAATCCTACTGTCGACATCAGAATCGCCATACAAGCTACACTCACATTAATAATAGCTGGAACATTAGCCGGATTGTTCCCTGCCCGGAAAGCAGTCAGTATCCGGCCGATCGAAGCACTTAGAGCAGATTAAGATTATGAGAATAGACATAGATACTTGTGAGGAAATCCTCATCACTATCACAAGAAATAAGACAAGAAGTCTGCTGACTGCATTCGGTGTGTTCTGGGGAATTTTTATGCTTGTAGCCCTTATTGGCGGCGGACAGGGACTGGAATATATGCTAAAAAAGAACTTTGAAGGATTTGCGACTAACTCCGGTTTCCTAGCTTCACAAAGGACAGGAGAAGCGTATAAAGGTTTTCGCAAAGGAAGGTGGTGGAATCTGGAATCTACAGATATCGAACGCCTTCGTTCGCAGGTCAAAGAAGTGGAAGTCATTACCCCCTCCGTTGCACGTTGGGGATCTAAAGCTGTATACGAAGATAAGAAATATGATTGCAGTGTAAAAGGACTATACCCCGATTATCTCCACATCGAATCACAGGAAATGGCGTATGGACGGTTTATCAATGAAGTTGATATACGCGAAGCGCGAAAAGTTTGTGTGATCGGCAAACGAATTTATGAAAGCCTTTTCAAACCGGGAGAGAACCCGTGCGGCAAATACGTGAGAGTAGACGGGATTTATTATCAGGTGATCGGGATGTCTTCTTCCGAAGGAGATATGAATATACAAGGAAGAGCTTCGGAAGCCGTCACTCTACCTTTCACCACCATGCAACAGGCTTATAATCTGGGAGGGCAGATTGATGTAGTATGCTTCACAGCCAAACAAGGTGTCAAGGTGTCTGAACTGCAACCGAAAATGGAACAGATTATCAAAGCTGCCCATTATATCGCCCCTAACGACAAACAAGCAGTTATGTATCTGAATGCCGAAGCGATGTTTTCTATGGTAGACAACTTATTCAACGGCATTAATATATTAGTCTGGATGGTAGGATTAGGAACGTTACTGGCAGGTGCTATCGGTGTATCCAATATCATGATGGTGACCGTAAAGGAACGCACGACCGAAATTGGTATCCGCCGGGCTATCGGAGCACGTCCGAAAGATATCCTGCAACAGATTCTATCGGAAAGTATGGTGCTCACCACGATTGCCGGAATGTTCGGGATTTCTTTTGCCGTAATGATATTGCAAGTAGCAGATATGCTAGCCAGTTCAAACGGAGGAGACAGCCATTTTCAAGTCAGCTTCGGATTAGCGGTCGGCACTTGCGCACTTCTGGCTGCATTGGGGATGTTAGCCGGCCTGGCACCTGCTTATCGGGCAATGGCTATCAAGCCGATTGAAGCAATCAGAGATGAGTAGAAGTTGAGTATTGAGAAGGAAGAGTTGAAAGTTGAATAAAGAATTAAAAATTAAACATATATAATCAAGATGAAAAAGTATCTGAAAATCGTATTATTGGTAATTGTTGCCATAATCCTCGTCGGAACGTTCGTATTCCTTTATCAGAAGTCGCGCCCGAAGGTTGTTGTCTACGAAACCCTCAAGCCGGAAGTGACTGATCTGCAAAAGACCACCGTAGCTACCGGAAAAGTAGAACCAAGAGATGAAATTCTAATCAAGCCCCAGATTTCGGGTATTATTGACGAAGTATACAAGGAGGCAGGACAAGCAGTGAGGAAAGGTGAGGTGATAGCCAAGGTAAAGGTTATCCCCGAACTCGGACAGTTAAACTCGGCAGAAAGCCGTGTCCGTCTGGCGGAGATTAATGCAACACAGGCGGAAACGGATTTTTCCCGCGTGAAGAAACTGTATGAGGACCAACTAATCAGCCGGGAAGAATATGAGAAAAGTGAAGTAGCCGTCAAACAGGCACGCGAAGAAAAGCAGACTGCCAAAGATAACCTGGAAATCGTAAAAGAAGGTATTACCAAAAACAGTGCTTCATTCAGCAGTACCATGATTCGTTCTACTATCGACGGACTGATTCTGGACGTACCGGTAAAAGCCGGAAACTCGGTGATCATGAGTAACACCTTCAATGACGGAACAACTATTGCTACGGTAGCCAACATGAATGATTTGATTTTCCGTGGTAATATTGATGAAACAGAAGTAGGCCGCATCCATGAAGGTATGCCGCTTAAGTTGACTATCGGAGCTTTACAAAATCTGACATTCAACGCGATATTGGAATATATATCTCCTAAAGGAGTAGAGACTAACGGAGCTAACCAGTTTGAAATTAAAGCTGCTATTTCAGTTCCGGACTCCGTACAGGTTCGTTCCGGTTATTCGGCGAATGCGGAAATTGTATTGCAGCGTGCCAATAAGGTACTGGCAGTACCCGAAAGCACCGTTGAATTTAAAGGTGATTCTACATTTGTATATATCATGACTGATTCCGTACCCGAACAGAAATTCCAACGTACACAAGTGACCACAGGAATGAGTGATGGTATCAAAATTGAGATTAAGAAAGGGGTGACTGCCAATGACAAAATTCGCGGCGCCGAGAAAAAAGACAAATAATTCATTTTCTATGAAAACAATCTATAAAACCATAGCTATCTTTCTACTCGCCGGAACAGGAGTAGATTCCGCACAGGCACAGAACGGTTCTTCGCAAACCTGGACGTTGCGGCAATGTATTGATTATGCTATCGAGCATAACATCAATATTCGCCAGACAGCTAATGAAGCAGAACAAAATAAAGTGGACGTAAATACAGCCAAATGGGCACGCCTCCCGAATCTAAGCGGAAGTGCGAGTCAGAATTGGAGTTGGGGACGTAGTGCCTCGCCGGTAGATAACTCCTACAGTGATATCAATAGCGCGAATACGAGCCTCAGCTTAGGGACCAATGTACCGATTTTTACAGGTTTACAGTTATCAAATCAATATTCATTAGCCAAGTTGAATCTTAGGGCCGCTATCGAGGACCTGAACAAAGCTAAAGAAGATATAGCCATCAACGTTACCTCTGCTTATCTGCAAGTTCTATTTAACCTGGAGTTAAGCAAAGTCGCCTTTAATCAGACGAACTTGAGCAAAGATCAGTTGAAACGCATCAAAGGACTCTTCGAAGTAGGTAAAGCCTCACCATCGGAAGTGGCTGAAGCACAAGCACGTGTGGCACAAGATGAAATGACTTCCGTACAAGCGGACAATACATATAAATTATCATTGCTAGACCTCAGCCAACTGCTTGAGTTACCGACTCCCGAAGGTTTCATTCTCGAGAATCCGAAAGAAGAACTGGAATTCGAAGCGCTAACTCCGCCGGATGATATATATACACAAGCGCTTGCCTACAAACCTAGCATTAAAGCAGCGAAATATCGCTTGCAAGGTAGTCAGAAGAACATCCGTATCGCTCAAAGTAATTTTTATCCGCAATTATCTTTCAGTGCCGGACTCGGAAGCAACTATTATACAGTGAGTGGTAAATCAGAGGGAAGTTTCAGCAGCCAGATGAAAAATAACCTCAACAAATATATCGGATTTAATCTTAGTGTCCCTATCTTTAACCGTTTCGCTACACGAAACCGTGTACGAACCGCCCGGTTACAACAAGCAAATCTCAGTTTACAACTAGATAATACCAAAAAGATTCTTTACAAAGAAATACAACAAGCCTGGTACAATGCTCTGGCAGCAGAAAGTAAATATAACTCCAGTGAAGTGGCAGTGAAAGCCAATGAAGAATCTTTCCGGTTAATGAGCGAGAAATTCAATAACGGTAAAGCAACTTTCGTGGAATATAATGAGTCAAAGTTGAATCTGACTAAAGCACTCTCTGACAAGTTACAGGCTAAATATGATTATCTATTCCGTACTAAAATTCTGGATTTCTATAAAGGAGAAATCATAGAATAGAAAACGCCATTGAGTTTTTTACAAGAAATACTTCAAACATATCCGCCGGTTCATTCGTTACTATAGAAAGAACCAACGGATATGAAACACTTTATCATCGCAGCAGAAATTTATCTTGCAGGAGGATGTTTCTGGGGAACAGAACATTTCCTAAAACAAATCAGAGGAGTAGAAAGTACCGAGGTAGGCTATGCCAACAGTATTATCAACCAGCCGACCTATCAACAAGTATGTTCGGGAGAAACCAATGCAGCTGAAACGGTGAAAGTAGTCTATGACCCCGAAACAGTTAATTTAAGTCTGCTTCTTGAACTGTATTTTAAAACGATTGATCCTACCAGCCTCAACCGGCAAGGAAATGATCGCGGTACGCAATATAGAACGGGGATTTATTATACTAATAAAGCGGATATCGCTGTTATTAATCAGGCTGTCCGGGCATTAGCGGATCAATATAAAAATCCCATTGCCATAGAAGTAAAACCATTGACAAATTTCTATCCGGCAGAAAACTATCATCAGGATTATCTGGATAAAAATCCGAACGGCTATTGCCATATCAACCCGGCTTTATTTGAAATGGCACGCAAAGCCAATGCTCCCAAGTCCAAAGTTTATCAAAAACCGGATGACACAGTCCTTCGCCAACAATTATCGGCAGAGCAATATGCCGTCACCCAGAAAAATGCTACGGAACCTGCTTTCCGGAATGAATACTGGGACGAGTACCGTCCCGGTATCTACGTAGATATCACCACCGGAGAACCCCTATTTGTTTCGACCGACAAGTTCGATTCCGGTTGTGGCTGGCCTAGTTTCTCCCAACCGATTCAAAAGGACTTGATTACAGAGAAGAAAGATACTTCTTATGGAATGACACGTACCGAAGTACGCAGTAAAACCGGAGACGCCCACCTAGGACATGTATTTACGGATGGTCCGAAAGAAAAAGGAGGATTACGTTACTGTATCAATAGTGCTTCTCTTCGTTTTATTCCGAAAGAAAAAATGAAAGAGGAAGGCTACGGAGAATACTTACCGCTTATCAAATAAAAAAAGAACGGCGGACTGTCCTTCAAAGGCTGTCCATCGCGTTTAATGCATTTTTTTACCTACCTTTGCATCCGATAATTAAAAGGTAAATGATGAAAACAAATAGCCAAAAGTGTATTCTTCCGCTAGCTCTCAGTGGAGGAATACTCATCTGCCTCATTTGTATCTACTCAGGTCGCAGCGTTCTTCTACGGAGCATAGTCAACCGACACACATCCCGTATCGAGCAGACACACGGGTTATGCATTCATTACGACAAACTGGAGATGAATGGTTTAAATGAAATATCTCTCCAAGGCCTTTCGGTTATCCCCGAACAACGGGATACACTATTCACGTTAGCATCAACCCGCATCAAGCTGAATTTCTGGAAATTACTCACCAAGAAAATAGAAGTAAGCTACATAGCAGCAGAAGATATCAGACTCACATTTACAAAGCAAGACTCCATCGCCAATTATGATTTTCTCTTTAAAAAAGACCGGAAAGTTCCATCACAAACATCCGGTCAAACCGTAACGGAAATCAATTATGCGGAAAGAATAAACAAACTACTCAATTTATGCTACGGTTTTCTACCTGAAAACGGACAATTAAAACAGATTTATATCACTGAACGAAAAGACAGCAACTTCGTTTCTATGGTATTCCCTTCTTTTATCATCAAAGAGAACAAGTTCCGGTCAACCATTGAGATACACGAAGATACACTAACCCGGCATTGGATAGCTGATGGCGAACTGAAACAATCTGCCAATACATTAATGGCAAAGCTATACTCTGCCGATTCCACAAAAGTTTCTATACCTTATATTACCCGCCGTTTTGGTGCGAAAGTCACTTTTGACACCTTATCTTATAGCATGACCAAAGAAAGTAATGGAAAAAACCAGCTATATCTCAACGGAAAAGCGAAAGTAAACGGACTTGATATATTCCACAAAGTACTGTCTCCCGAAGTGATTCATCTCGACCGCGGACATTTAGGATATCAAATGAACATTAGCGACCATTCTTTTGAATTGGATAGCACCACTACGGTTATATTCAATAAAATTCAGGTTCATCCTTATCTACGAGCCGAAAAGAAAAAAGATTTATGGCATTTCACTGCAGCCGTTGACAAATCATGGTTTCCGGCAGACGAGCTGTTCAGTTCTCTGCCCAAAGGCCTGTTCAACAACCTGGAAGGTATCAAAACAAGTGGTGAGTTAGCTTATCATTTCCTGTTGGATATTGATTTTGCACAATTGGATAGTCTCAAATTAGAATCAGAGTTGAAAGAGAGGAATTTCGAAATTGTAGAATATGGCGATACCCAACTGTCCAAGATGTCAGGCGAGTTTGTCTACACAGCATATGAAAATGGAATGCCAGTACGCACTTTCCCCGTCGGCCCTTCCTGGGAACATTTCACCCCACTTGACAGCATTTCACCGATCCTGCAAATGTCTGTGATGCAAAGTGAAGACGGGGCGTTTTATTATCATCATGGTTTCCTGCCCGATGCACTCCGCGAAGCGTTGATTTACGATTTGCAAGTCAAACGTTTTGCACGTGGCGGAAGCACTATCACAATGCAATTAGTGAAGAATGTATTTCTGAACAAAAATAAAAACTTTGCCCGCAAACTGGAAGAAGCATTGATTGTATGGATCATAGAAACAAAGAGACTGACTTCGAAAGAACGGATGTATGAGGTATATCTGAATATTGCGGAATGGGGCCCGCTAATCTACGGCATCCAGGAGGCTTCCGCCTACTACTTCAACAAACGTCCTTCCCAACTGACTACGGAAGAAAGTATCTTCCTGGCTTCTATCATCCCGAAGCCCAAACATTTCCGCAGTTCTTTCGCAGAAAACGGAAAACTGAAAGAGAGCATGGAAGGATATTATAAACTCATTGCCGGATGTCTTGCCCAAAAAGGTTTGATAAGTGAAATCGAGGCGGATACTATCCGCCCCGAAATCCAAGTTACGGGCGATGCCCTGAATAGTCTAGCCGGCAAAACACCGGAGTCTAGCTCTCCTACCGCTGAGGAGCAATGATATAAATAATTAAAGGAATAGGTTATCTTCTTGAATTGGTGTCTCGCTCTGAAGAACGGGAAGAAGAACTTCGACTGCTGCTTCTCGTACTTTCGGAAGAGGAACGTCTTTCCGTTTTTCCACCGGAAACATTGCTCCGGTTAGAACTACTGCTACGGCTCGGACCGGAAGTACTGCTACTGCGACCGGAACTGCTGCCCCGGCTAGTGGAAGTGTTACTTCTATCGGAACGATTATTTCTACCGGACGAAGAACTACTGCCGCTACTGGACGGACGACTATCATTTCTTCTACTTGTACTCGAGCTACTACTCTCACGATTAGGACGGCTTGCTGTCGTACTGCTACCTCCCGTCGGTCTACGGTCTGATTCAGGACGAACTGATGTTGAGGGCCGTGAAGAACTGCCAGGCCGCGTTGTCGTTCCAGGTCGCGTTGCCGTTCCGGGACGAGTTGATGTTCCCGGTCGTGAATTATGACTCGGACGCTGTGATGGACTTGGACGTCCCGTTACCCCCGGACGAGTCGGTGCATTGTGCGGACGGACGGAAGAATTCGGGCGGAAATGAACCGAACCAAAATCCGAACGACGATAAGAATGGAAAGATCTCTGCTCTCTTACCCGATACGGAGTAGGATAATGTCTGAAATTATATCTGTCCCGATAGAAACTTACGTGATGAAGGTGCGGGCGATAATGTGCTCCACAGTAAGTCCGATAATGATAAGGCAGACCGAAGTAGAACAAACTACGATTCGGATAATTCACATAAACCCGGAAACTCCATCTTCCGCCGGTAATATAAATCGGGCGGTAGAAATAATCAGCTCCCAGAAACCGACGATACTGTGCGTCACTCAATACCCACCGGAGGTCATCATTACGAATATCCAAAGCTTCATAATAATCATCTAATGCCCATTCATAGCCACGGGCCACATAATCCATGATATTACGAACAGAATAAATAAAGTCGTAATTAATCTCATACGCATCATTATATTGCTGAGTGCTCAAACTCAATTCGTATGCCATTTTATCAGTAAGAAAGCGTGTTTCCTTACGCACTTTGCTAGTGCTCATTCCAGCCATCGCTGTCGTACCGACAGTCAGCCCGATAGCAAAGAGTAAAAATAATATTCGCTTCATAATTTAATCTCCTATCATTTATTTGTTTGATGATATTCTTTGATAAACTTGTACATTTCATCTTTATACACAGTGGAAAACAAGCTATCAATCACCTTATTAAAATTCTGCTTATCCCTTACATAAGGATAAAGTTTCTTCATCATCTCAACCTGATCGGGCGTATAAGAAATCTCTTTTACAATTCTCACACATTGGCTTGAAGTAACATCATGCTTGTCCAACATCTGTCCGATCAACCTCTTCTGGTCATCACTCATAATTGTGAATTTCAACTTCTCGATGAAGTTATTAAACTCAGTATCCGTCATCAGACGAATTTCTTCCGGCTGGTGACCGGGAACAACTTCAACAGTAGTGACAGTAGGAGGAGGTACTACGACCGGATGCGGCGAAGGTCTGCCATAGCCTTTGAATGTATCCATACTGATCACCTTTTTATTGGCAAACTGAACAATGATTGTCATGGGCTCCGAAGTCAAAACAGGCGTCCCGTTATCACGATGAAATTCCCATTCTTCCATATCACCGTCGAAACGTCGGTAATCCGGTTTTCCCAAAATACTTTCAACATCTCTTTGAGTCATCCCTTGCTGTACACCCATAACCTGCTTGTTAGAAATATAGCTGGTAAAACAGCTGCTGACTCCCAGTCCCAATGCCAACAGTAGGATGATATGTATCTTTTTCATAGCCATATAGTTTTAATAGTTAGTATCAGCGTCTGCCATAGTTCTGCACAAACTTATTCATTTCATCCTTATTGGAAGAAAACGTCAGTGTAGCAATCACCGTAAAGAAAGCCTCCTTGTCAACAATCCGGGGATACATCTTTTTCATGATTGCCATTCGGTCATCATCAAAAGTATAGAGCTTTGTCACTTGGAGACATTGGGCAGACGTAAAATCTGAATTTGCCAATGCAGTATTAAGCAATGCCATGCGATCATCCTCAAACGGTTCTTTTTTCAGATTATTATAGAACGTTTTAAAAAGCTGATCGTTCATCACCCTGTCGTGACGGTCATAATTCGGACGGTGTTCTCCTTGTCCCGGTCTGCCCGGACGGACATTGGCATGACGGTCATCTACAAAAATATCTTTCACACCTCTTCCGTCGAAGTAAATACGTTCGTTGTACAACCTCTCCCCTTTCCAAACACGCTCTCCCGGACGGGTGAAACGGGTAGCATAAACCTCAACCGTGTAATATCCCCGATCCAGGTTAGCTACAAAGCAAGTGGTAGTCGGCAAGCACATCTGGTTTCCACCAAAGTAAACAAGAATAGGGGTATTACCACCGTCAATACGGATTCCGCTGACGGACTGCGCTTGTAAAGAGAGAGCGGATAACAGGATGCAGAAACTTATTATTATCTTACGCATAACTTATCTAGTTTTTATTATTACTTCTTTATTTAATCTGATACTACAAAAATAGGGCGAGGAAACTCCCCACCCCAGTGATTCTCTCTATTCATACATAGGGATTTCCCTATTCTGATTAGGAGTCTGCCAAAGTGATGCCATCTTCGTGCAAGGTTATCAGGTGTTTCTTATATAAGTCACCCACTCCTTTCTTAAAGGTCTTCTTGCTGACACCAAATGTAGCATAAATATCTTCCGCAGGACTTTTATCATTCAGTCTGATCCTTCCGTCATTCTCCCTGATATAATTCAGCAAGGTTTTCGAGAAATCATCTATCTTCTCAAAGCCTGGTTTCTGAAGGATCAAATCCACCTTGCCGTCTTCGCGCACCTGTTTCACAAAAGCCTTCATCTCCATACCTGTCTGCAATGTAGAAAATATCTCGTTTTCGTAAAGCAAACCGCTATACTTATTGTCTATGATTGCCTTGAAGCCCAAATCCGTTTTCTGCCAAATGAGAATATTCACTTCATCCCCCGAAGCATACTCCGGCCTGTCTTTCGACAGATAGCGTTCCACCTTTGCCGAAGCCACAATGCGATAACTTTCATCATCCAAATGTGCATGAATCACGTACTTCCGTCCAACCTGCATCTTCATCTTCTGCTCACTGAACGGCACAAAAAGGTCCTTCATCAACCCCCAGTTCAAGAAAGCTCCAAACTGATTCACCCATGCCACTTCCAGACAGGCAAACTGCCCTACCTGCACCAACGGAGTCAGCGTAGTGGCAATCAATCTCTCATCCATATCCAGATAAAGAAAGACATTCAAAAAGTCTCCTATTTTACAGTCTTCGGGCACATAACGGGTGGGCAACAAAATCTCCCCCTCCTCTCCTCCGTCGAGATACATCCCGAAATCGACTTCCTTTACAACTTCAAGCTGATTGAATTTTCCTAATTCGATGCTCATATTTATCCATTTATATAATATAGGATACAAAGATAATCTATTTTAGACAGATCCTTCAATCAGCCAGCTATAACTTTTCGTTATCTGATAAAACTATTTTCAATGAACAATCAGGTCAATAAAGTGTTAACTTTGTAGCGACAAAAAGAAATAACAGATTATTCACCTTTAAATAGATAGCTTTATGGAATTTTTAACCAACGAGAAACTTACAATTGTAGGAGCAGCCGGAATGATTGGCTCCAATATGGCTCAAACTGCCATGATGATGAAACTCACTCCGAATATTTGTCTGTATGATCCGTTTGCTCCCGCTTTGGAAGGGGTGGCAGAAGAATTGTACCACTGCGGCTTCGAAGGTGTCAACCTTACTTATACTTCTGATATCAAAGAAGCGTTGACCGGAGCATCTTACATCGTTTCTTCCGGTGGTGCAGCCCGCAAAGCAGGTATGACCCGCGAGGACTTGCTGAAAGGAAATGCAGAAATCGCCGCTCAATTCGGTAAAGACGTCCGCCAATATTGCCCGAACGTAAAACATATTGTTGTCATTTTCAATCCGGCCGACATTACCGGTTTGATTACCTTACTGTATTCCGGACTGAAACCGTCTCAGGTTTCTACGCTGGCAGCATTGGACAGCACCCGTCTGCAAAACGAACTGGTGAAATACTTCCATATCCCGGCTTCTGAAATTCAGAACTGCCGCACATACGGCGGTCATGGCGAACAAATGGCCGTATTTGCTTCTACCACTAAAGTGAAAGGAGAACCGTTGACTGATTTCATTGGTACGACCCGTCTCCCATTAACCGAATGGGAAGAACTGAAAGTACGTGTTATCCAAGGTGGAAAGCACATCATCGATCTGCGCGGCCGTTCTTCTTTCCAAAGCCCCGCCTATCTTTCTATCGAGATGATCGCTGCCGCTATGGGCGGACAACCTTTCCGCTGGCCTGCCGGAACGTATGTCTCCAATGGAAAATTCGATCATATCATGATGGCAATGGAAACTTCAATCACCAAAAACGGTGTCACTTATAAGGAAGTAGCCGGAACTCCTGCCGAACAGGCTGAACTGGAAAAGAGCTACGAACACTTGTGCAAGCTCCGTGATGAAGTTATTGAAATGGGAATCATACCTGCCATCAAAGACTGGCATTCATTGAATCCAAACATCGATTAAACAAGCATATTGATAAAAAGTCGGAACTCTACCGATATTTCTATTGGTCTGGGTTCCGACTTTTTCTATTTATTCATTCTTTGAATGAGAAGCACATTCCGGACAAATCCCCTTGAGAACATAATTAATGCTATGTAACGTGAATCCTTTAGGCAAATCAATAACCGGAATATGTGTACCTTCCAGACAAAAAGTCCGATGACATTTCTCACAATAGAAATGCGAGTGTAAATCCTGCACCACGCAGTTACAGGAGTTGTCGCAAACGGCATACTTCAACGAACCGCTTCCATCATCTATGCTATGTATCAGGTGATGAGACAGAAAGAGAGCTATTGTCCGGGATATGGTCGATTTGTCTACCGTATCCAGGAGAGTTTCCAGATCCAGTAACGATACGGCCCGTCCAACTTCCAACATATTTTTCAATATGAGAAGCCTTATTGCTGTCGGTTTGATATCCCGTCTTTCCAGCTTATCCAAATAAACATTCTCTTCCATATTCTTTTTATTTTATCATCTTCTGTATTCTCACTGCATTCATAATGGCAAGCAATGCAACGCCGACATCCGCAAAGACAGCTTCCCAAAGTGTAGCCAGTCCGCCAGCTCCCAAGATAAGTACCAGCAGTTTCACTCCAAATGCCAGCGACACGTTCTGCCAGATAATCCGGCGAGTCAGCTTTCCTACTTTAATGGCTTCGGCCACTTTCGACGGTTGATCTGTTTGTATCACGACATCAGCTGTTTCAATCGCCGCATCACTGCCCAATCCACCCATAGCAATACCGACATGGCTCAACGCAAGCACAGGAGCGTCGTTCATCCCGTCACCGACAAAGGCAATCTGATTTGCTTCATTCTTCCGCAATTCCTCCAGATGTTTCACTTTACCGTCAGGAAGCAGATCGCCATAAGCCTTTGATATACCGAGCTTCTCTGCAAAGTTAGTAACAATACTCTGTTTATCACCGGATAATATCTGAATGTTTTCAATGTTTAATGCTTTTAAGTTATCAATCGCCGTCTTCGCGTCATCCTTCAATGCGTCCGCCAACAAGAGATAACCCGCATAACTGCCTCCAATAGCACAAACTACAATCGTATCGGTAACACTCTGCAATTCTGCCGGATATTTTATGCTAAACTTAGACAGTAACCGACTATTTCCAACGAGCACCGAAGTCCCGTCTATTATTGCCTCCAAACCGAGACCTGCAAATTCTTTAGTATTGGTGACAACCGCAAGCCCTATATCCTGCAGCTTTGCATAGTTCACAATCGCTTTAGCGATCGGATGTGTACTGTCACTTTCTACTGAAGCAATCATCCTCACCAGTTCCTTCTCCGAAATCCCGGATACACACTTACAATCCTGCACCTCAAATGTTCCTTTGGTCAGCGTTCCCGTTTTATCGAATACGACTGTATTGATTTTAGTGACTGCATCCAGATAATTGCCGCCTTTAAACAGAATCCCCAATCGGGAAGCTGCTCCGATACCACCGAAATAACCTAATGGAATACTTACTACCAGCGCACATGGACACGAAATTACCAGAAAAACCAAAGCTCTGTATAACCAATCATTAAATGTAAACACGAATTGAGGGTCTATCAATGAATAGCCGAACGGGAGTAGCACAATCAATACCGCCAGTGCTATGACAATAGGAGTATAGATACGGGCAAACTTACGGATAAACAATTCTGCCGGTGCTTTCCGTTCCGAAGCATTCTGAACGAGTTCCAATATCCGTGCAAGCGCACTTTTATCGAAAGGTCTTTCTACTTTAATCCTGATTACTTTATCCGTCACAATCATCCCCGCAAGGACTTCCTCTCCTTTTCTGATGTCACGGGGAACACTTTCTCCCGTCAACGCGGCCGTATTAAAAGCAGCGATTTCATTCAACATCACTCCGTCCAAAGGAACTCTCCCACCCGCCTTTATTTCAATGACCTCTCCTACTTTTACATTTTGAGGACTTTCTACCACAAGATTATCCTCCCTAAGCACCAAGGCTTTCTCAGGTCTCACATCCAGCAAAGCACCGATATTACGTTTCGCCCTGTCTACCGCTTTATTCTGAAACAACTCTCCTATCGTATAAAACAGCATTACAGCGACTCCTTCCGGATACTCACCAATATAAAAGGCTCCCAGCGTAGCAACAATCATCAGTGTAAACTCGCTGAAGTAGTCTTTTTCCCTGATACCCTCCCAAGCCTCTTTCATCACTGGTATTCCTACCGGAAGATAAGCCAGGATATACCATATTAAAGCAACATACTCTCCAAGGAAAAAGGCAAAATTCAGGGCATTCATTATAATACCTCCTATCAGAAGTATAAATGAAAGCCCTACTTTCCAGTATTCGTGAACTATCGAAGTACTGGCATTCTTTTTATTTTCTGTCGTGCATGAATGTGCACCGCAACAACAATGTCCCATATTCATTCGTTTTTTATCTGTTGCAAAGGTAACGAATGATTCGTGCAACAAAGTTGCAAAGTCCGTTTTAGAACATATAACCCAATGATATCATCAGGTTCCTGTTTTTCATACCCAAATCTTTCTGCACGTCAATCAACCCGAAATCATAACTCAAAGCAACCTGATATTTTTTGTTGAACTCAACACCGGCTTTCAATCCGAGGCCGAAGTCGAATCGTTTGAACCCGTCATCGCCAAATATATCTTCAGATACAGATTTACCTTCCAGGCCTCCTACACTTTCCATACCTTCTATATCAGCCCAATCACCAATCGCATTGCCTATGCTCAATTTTGCTTTTCCAAACAGACCGACAGCCAAATAAGGACCTACGCTACCAAACAGCGCAAAGTTTTCATTTACAGCATATTTATAACCAACATGCACCGGTATCTCCAAATAATACGGATTAAATTTAACGGTTGCAATTGATCCTCCATCAATTTTAGCACCTTTCAACGTCAGTAACGCAGCAAAATCCATGTATGCCCCACTTGCTTCCTGCGATAACCCCAGCTCAGCTTTGACACCTGCATGAAAACCTACCCTGTTGTCAAAACCGGTAAAAGTATATTTACTCACATTCATACCTGCCATAACACCCCATTTCAAGTTGTCCTGCGCATTTACACTCACCATAGCTATCGCTGTTAAAACGAATAATACCAGAATCTTTTTCATAAGAATGAATAATTTAATTATTGTTTAGAAATCATGTGCTGCAAATATAAGAAAAACAAGGTTCAATATATCCGGTAGGACGAATAAATTCGCTACATAAAATACGTATCTTTAAGATAACATTAATATAGCTCCACATTCTATATAAAAGTATTAAAATCCAAGTAAAAGAAAAACATATTTATAGTAAAGACAGCGACTACACATACATCGCGTAAAGCAATAGATATTTATATATTACGTTACCTACATCCTTATCATATCTCGTCTTCATCCATTTATGTTCTTATCTCATCTTCTATCGTTCCACTCAAGTAGACAGATCTATGCACTCCAGTAGATAAATCCTGCCACTCCAGTAAACAAGCCTGTTCACTAAAGTAGAACGAATAAGATATCACTTAAAAAACATAACATTAGTTAGTGAATAATTAGTTATTACTTAATGTTTTATATGAAAACAATAGGTATCCTCCAGATAGAATAAGCTTGGTTAAATACTACCGAAAGGATTTATTACCCTATGAGAAATAAGAGAAAATAGTATGAGAAATGAAGGAACTTGAAGAGAAAACTATGAGAAATGCATGAGAAATACCAATTCAAAAAACATTTCTCATAGCGGTATCTTACTAATAATCTTACATTTAGCCACTAGGTTATGAGAATATGAGAAATGAAAACAAAAAACTGATTCTTCTTCAAATTTGGTGGTAAAATTAATTAAGAAAATAATAATTTGATAATCGATAGTATTCAACATTCTCCTCCTTCAGGAAGGAGGAGTCCCCGTAGGGGGAGGTGGTAGGTGAATGCGTAAGTCGGTTATTATCAGCATTGTGTATCCACCTACCACCCCGGCTTTCAGCCACCCCTCCTTCCCCGAAGGAGGGGAATGGAGATACCACCGACTGGTTAAATTACCACCAAATTTGAAGAAGAACCAAAAAACTTTTCTAGTAACAGAAGACAGAAATTACTCCAAACGAATTTAAAGCAACTTCTGTCCTTAGAATATTAATGAGTCAAATTAAAGCTCCTATTCTTTCCGATCAGTCTGAATCAAAGATAATAGTTTGTCTACCGCCTCTTCTTCAGGAATATTCTTTTCCACGCAAACCTTACCTTTATACAGGCTGATTTTGCCTCGTCCCGCACCGACATAGCCGTAATCGGCATCCGCCATTTCGCCGGGACCATTCACAATGCATCCCATTATACCGATCTTCAACCCTTTCAAGTGTGAAGTGGCAGCTTTGATGCGAGCGATTGTTTTCTCCAAATCGTAGAGCGTACGCCCACAGCCGGGACAAGAAATATATTCCGTTTTGGAAGTACGGGTACGGCCGGCCTGCAAGATTCCGAAAGCGGTTGCATCAACGACAGCATGGCTCAGGCCCCCTTGATTGAACAAGAAAATTCCGTCGCATAGACCGTCGAAAATCAGCGCCCCCATATCGGCAGCAGACTTTATCTGTAAATCTTCGGCATTATCCTCCGCATAATGCTGGAAGAAAACAACCGGATTCTGCAATCCTTCCGTCATAAGTTGATGTACCAGGGCACGATGTTCACCCAAACGGTTCGGGTGATTGCTTTGGGAAACAACTACAACTTCCGGATGCTGTTTCAAGCAGGCAATCACTTCATCCGTCTGTGCCATATAGGGCATAAACAGGAATTTAAGTTCTGCATTGCAGCCGCCCATTAACGGCAGTTGCGCGTGATTGTAAGCAGGCCATGTTCCGGATTCTCCCACCCACACATCGGCATCGAGGATATATTCCACACCCGTTTCACGTTGTTCGGGCAGTGCTCTTCCGGCATAAATATAGTCCGGTGTGAACTGCGGATTTACTTCCGTTTTTCCATCCATGCGGTCGGCAATGACTACCGGCACGTGTTCGCCTCCTATATTGCGGACAGCCTTTGTCTGACGACGCGAGGGAGACAGATAATCAAACTCCGGTGCCTCCAGTCCTGGGATATACGGATGCTCCTGCCTCAACAGGATGTAATCCACCAGTTTACGGGCAACCGGGATTTCGGCTTCGGGAGCCTCGCTCAAAGATACACGAATGGTATCTCCCAAACCGTCGGACAGCAGTGCGCCGATACCCAAGGCGGATTTGATACGTCCGTCTTCACCGTCTCCGGCTTCCGTCACTCCGAGATGCAGAGGGAAAGCCATGCCTTCCTTTTCCATGACAGCGACCAACAACCGGACGGTCTTTACCATTACGACCGTATTGGAGGCCTTTATCGAAATGACAACATCCGTGAAATGTTCTTCAACACAGATACGAAGAAATTCCATGCAGGATTCTACCATTCCTTCCGGAGTATCGCCGTAGCGCGACATGATACGGTCGGACAACGATCCATGGTTCACCCCGATACGGATAGCAGTATGATTCTCTTTGCAGATATTCAGGAACGGGACAAAACGGTCACGGATTTTCTGTATTTCCTGCGCATACTCTTCGTCTGTATATTCCAGTTTCTTAAAAGTACGCGCAGCATCTACGTAGTTGCCCGGATTAATCCGCACCTTCTCGGCATATTGAGCCGCCACATCAGCTACCTTGGGATTGAAATGCACATCGGCAACCAACGGCACCATGTACCCCTGACTGCGCAGGCCGATATTGATGTTCATCAGATTTTCGGCCTCCTTGATGCCTTGCGTTGTCAGGCGGACATACTCGCCACCTGCATCCACAATTCGCTTGGCCTGGTCCACACAAGCCTGTGTATCCTGTGTAGACGTGTTGGTCATCGACTGGATACGAATAGAATTGGGGCCGCCCAACGGTACAGCCCCAATATTTACTTCTGTGGTTTCTCTTCGAAAATAATTGAATAGATCCATTAGTTCGTTTTATATTCAAACTTCACTTCTTTCAGTTCTTCGTTCGCTTTTACGATTTTCTTTTTCAAACCTTCCTTGTAAGCAGCAAAAGCTTCCGCCAACTTTTCATCACTCAATGCAAGCATCTGGATAGCCAGGATAGCAGCATTCATTGCTCCGTTAATAGCCACAGTAGCCACTGGGATTCCCGGAGGCATCTGAATAATCGAATAGAGGGCATCTACACCGTCAAGCACGGAACCTTTAACGGGCACTCCGATCACCGGAAGTGTAGTGTTGGCCGCAATCACACCGGGAAGGGCGGCAGCCATTCCGGCAGCAGCGATAATTACTTTAATGCCACGGTTGCGGGCATTCTTCGCAAACTCTTCCACAGCCTCCGGCGTGCGGTGAGCAGACAGAGCGTTCATTTCGAACGGTACATGCATATCATTCAGCAGTTGTGCCGCCTTTTCCATAACAGGAAGGTCGGACGTACTGCCCATGATGATACTTACAATTGGAGTCATGTTAATTACTATTTACCAGTTACAAATTACAGTTTTACAGTGACGGGACTTTTATCCGTTTACTACTGCTTTATATGCTTCCGCATCCAGCAAGTCTTCCACTGCTTTAATATCTTCAGGCTTCACCTTAATCAGCCAGCCTTCACCGTACGGGTCTTTATTAACCAGTTCCGGATTTTCTTCCAACGCTTCATTCAGTTCGATCACTTCACCGGCCACCGGCAAGAAAAGATCGGAAATTGTTTTCACTACTTCGATAGTACCGAATACCTCACCGGCTTCCAACGTTTCACCGACAGTAGGGATGTCTACAAATACAATATCGCCCAACTGTTCTTGTGCATAGTCTGTGATACCAACATAAGCAATGTCTCCTTCTACGCGAATCCATTCGTGTTCGTTCGTGTACTTCAAATTCTGTGGAAAGTTCATAATAATTAGTTTTTAGGATTTATACTGTTTTAAAATAAAAATACTCGAAATAAGATGTTACTCACCGGATGAAGTACCAAAAGGGCACATATCAGACCGACAGCAAAACCGGAAAGCACCTCACCCAGTGTGTGATGTCCCAGAACAATGCGTGCAGAACCCAATATACCGGCAATCAAAATAAACAGGCATAGCCATCCGACCGGATTGTAACCGAACAAGGCACTGAAAGAAATCAAGCCTCCGATCACCCCGCCCATTCCTGCCATGTGTTCGCTCAACTTCCATTTCAGGTTTACTGCAATGCAAATGATAGACACTACCAGGGAAGCAAGAATGATACCAGTCATATACCACGGGATATTCAGCCTACGCATCATCAGCAGGCAGAACACATACGAGATAATGGTCAGTAGAATAGGTACATAACGCTTCTTACGTTCACTCAACTCCTGACGGGCAAACCCATTGATTTTACGAAACAAGAAAATTGTAATAGTAGGTGTCAGTATGGTGAAGCAGTAAACGATTCCCAACACTATCAACTTATATTGTATCGGCATGATACGAAGATAAGAAAACAGGAATAACACCAGAAACGATAAAAACGGAATAGAAAATGGAGTAAAGACCATCGAAGTGACTCTCGCCACCTGCAACATCGTCTTATCCGCTATGATATGTTCTCTCTCTCTGTCCACTCTTCTTTGATTACTAGTTACTAATTATAAATTACAATTCTCATTCTTCATTGTCAATTATCCATTATTTCCGCAGTCTCGCCACGGGGATATTCAGTTGTTGACGGTATTTGGCTACTGTCCTGCGGGCAATGGGATAACCTTTCTCCTTTAATATATCCGCCAATTCATCATCGGTCAGGGGTTTCTTCTTGTC
>ERZ826220.780-NODE-780-length-35594-cov-7.826557_pt1 | contig 35594 bp, 20 predicted proteins | sample MGYA00519927_ERZ826220 | MGnify/ENA primary metagenome ERZ826220 (study PRJEB31778, sample SAMEA3449225) | human gut metagenome | biome: human gut; feature: human-associated habitat; material: faeces | place: United Kingdom | collected 2010/2012 ... | reverse complement strand
TGATGACGCCCCACACGGCCCACAGGCCGCCGCCGATGATGGCGAACTGGCTGAACAGCTGCAACGCGCTGGTGACCACGCTGCTGGATCCCGCGGCGAGGGTGATTGTCTCGGACATGATGGTTCCTTTCGACTAGAGGTTTTCCGATGACATGCCCACGGTACGGCCGTGTCCCGCGTCCCGGTTTGGACAAAAGCGAGGGGTCCCGGCCGGCGCGGTTGGGCGTCGGCCGGGACCCCTGCGGCGAACGGGAGGCCGCCTATTCGGCGTCCTGGACGCCGGTCCCGTCGTCGGACGGGGCGTCGTCGCGTTTGCCGCGGTGCAGCCTGCGGGTCAGGCCCGCCGCCAGGCATGCGACGCCGGCGGCGAGGAGCACGGCGACGACACTGATCATGCTTGCCGTGTCCGCGCCCGTGCTGGCGAGTCCCTCCACGGTCGCGCCGTCGATGCCGGCGCGGTTGAGCGTCAGGGGCTTCTCGGAGACCTTGAGCGTGTACGTGGACTTGGTGAGGCCGTCGGCGCTGGTGGCGGTGATGGTGGCCTTGTCGTGGTCCTTGTGGATGGTGACGCCCATGCCGGTCGACTTGTCGAAGTCGGCGGATGCGGTCCAGTGGTCGATGTTGTCGACCTGCGCCGTGTACTCGTGCTTCGACGGGTCGAAGCCGTCGATGGCCCTGCCGTCCACGATGATGGACGTGATGGCGGCCTCGTGCGTCGCGCGGGTGAGGTAGGTGACGGTGAATGCGGGAGCGGGGTTGGCGAGGGTCACGCCGTCCGGGGCGAGGATGTTGAGCGTGTACCTCCAGCTCATGCCCCTGACCTTTGATTCGGAGACCTGCACAATCTGGCCCTGCTTGCTCGCGTAGGCGAACGTGCCGCCCTCGGGGATCGTGTAGTCCGTGGCTTTCACGGCGTGGTATTCGCCGTCCAGGAGGTAGCCGTGACTCACGAGCGTGGTGTCGTCGCGGCTTGCGGCGGGCGTCTGCCCGTCGGTGTCCTTGGCGGCTCCGGGCGTGAACGCCTCCTCGGCGGTCGGCGTCCCGTGGTCCCGGACGACGGTCACGCTGTACGTGCGCGACTGGCCGTCGGCCGAGCGCGTGGTCCAGTATTGGGTGGTGGCGTAGCCGGCGCGGGTCACGTCGCCGGCCTTGACGCTCACCCCGGACGGGGCCTCGGGCAGGATGTACGCGCCGGGGTCGTTCGCGCCGATGCGGATGGTGTAGTCGAGCACGTCCGGGTCCCAGCCGTCGATCAGCGCGCCCTTCCCCGCCTTGCCCGTGAGGTCCACGTACAGGCCGTTCAGTCGTGCGTGCGGGTTGGAGGGCGTGGGCTTGGCCTTCTCGAAGTCCACGGTCACGGTGTAGGTCACGCCGTTCAGGGTGGTCTTGAGGATGCGGGATGCGTTCGCGCCGAGGGTCGGGGCGACGGGGTCGCCCTCGCTGACGTCGGCCTTGTCGCCGGCGGCGCTGGTGTGGCCGAGGGTGTACTGGTCGGCGACGGCGTCGGCGGGCATGGTGATCGCGTATTCGTGCCTCGACGGGTCGAAGCCGCTGATGTCGTGTCGGCTGGTGGTGCCATCCGGCTTGCGTTGGATCAGGCTCAGGCCGGCGACGTGGCCTTCGGTGCGCGAGGCGCTGACGTAGACGATCCAATGCTGGGTCCGGTCGGTGCCCGCGACCTTGACGTCGCCCTCGACGCGTCCCTGGCGGGTGTACGTGGTGGTGGTGTCAGTCGTGGTGGTGTGGACCTGGCCGCTCCAGGTGACCTGCGCTTTCCGGCCGTCGATGGTCACGTCGGCGTCCTTGGGTTGGTTCGCCTGGTCGAGGCTTGCGGTGACGGTGGCGGACAGATAGCCGCTGCCGGCGATGAATCCGATGTCGTGGCCGTCGGGGCCGGTGGCCTCGACGCGTTTGCCGAGCGTGTACGAGTAGTCCTGGCTCCAGGTGGACGGGCGGTTCCCGTTCGGCGTGATCCCCTCGTAGTGGGCGGTGCCGGTGGCGCGGGCCACGCCCAGGTCCTCGTCCGTCAGCGTGGCCGGATCGTCATTCTGGACGCGGCCGATGGTGATGGATCCGAGTTTGCCCAAGGTCGGGTCGTTCGAGGCCAGCGCCACGGTGTCGCCGGGCGCGGCGCCGGCCGTGTCCGGGGCCTTGCCGTCGTAGCCCTGGCCCTTCTCGTGGGAGAGCGTCGTGCCGTCCGTCTTCCAGGTGATCGTGTCCAGGTTGCCGACGGCTTCGGCGAGCCGGTCGCGCATCGCGTCCATGGCCTCGTCGGTCGCGCCGGTCCGGTCGAGCTCGTCGGCCTGTTCTATCGCGTCGGCCAGGTTCTCGAGGCTCGCGGCGGTGTATTCGCCGGCACCCTGGTCGTATGCCTGGCGGGCCGCGGCGACGGCCTGCGTGAGGCCCGTGTGGTCGGTGTCGCGTTCGGCGGTCAGGGTGGCCTGCCATTTCTGGCCCTGGATCTCGCCGGAGGCGGTGCCCTCGCGCACGACCTTGCCGTCATGCAATGTGGGTTCGCCCCAGGTGATCTCGTGTTTGGACCCGTCGGACAGGCCGATGTTCCTCACTGGCGGCTCGTTGTCGTCCTTCAGGGTGAGCGTGCGCCCGTAGGATGCCTCCCATGCGCCGTCCTTCAGGGTGAACGGGGTGCCGTCGCTCAGCGTGGTCGCCGTGCCCGTGGTCCAGGTGGCGGGCACGTGGACGGCGGGGTGGCCGTCCTTCGCTTCGGCGGTCAGGATGCCGGTTCCCGTGGTCACGCCGAGGTTGGGATGCTCCTCGGCCGCGTCGGCGAGGGTCAGCGGGATGGTGGTGCCGTCGGATCCCTGCACGCTGGCATTGTCGGGGCGCTTGTCGAACGTGGGCAGAGACTGTCCGTCGGGCAGGGTGAGCGTGCCCTTGTCGTCGGCCGTGAGGACGGCGCCCATCAGCGTCCAGGTGGTGGTGTCACCGGCGTTTGTCTGGTCCTTGTCATCCGCGCCGTTGCCGGATGCGGATGAGGATGGGGCGGAGGCGGATCCATCCGCGGCGAGGGCGGCCGGGGGCAGGCCCATGCCCGCCAGCAGCGTGGCCGCGGCGATCAGCGTCGCGGCGGGTTTTTCGAGACTATGTGGATTCTTCATCTGGATTTCTTCCTTTAAAGATTCGGTGGGAAAGGGAAAGAGCGGGGCCCGGCCGCGGTTCACATGGCCGGCCGGCCCCGCTCTTTCGTCAATCGGCCTATGTCAGGCGTGGCGTGCGTGGCGCTGCCGGCGCAGGATCATCAGGCATGCGCCCAGCAGGGTGGCCGCGGCCATGCCGATGGCGATCGGCGTGATGCCCGCGCCGGTCTTGCCGAGCTCCTGCAACGCGGCGGGGGCGGCTGGACAGCCGTCCTTGGTCTTCCACTGCGCGTACAGGATGGTGGTGCCGGTGAGCGGGTCGAGTTGGTCGCCCTTCTGGTAGGTCTTGCCCTTGCCGTCCTTCTGGGTGTTCCAGCCGGCGAACTCCTTGCACTCGTCCTTGTTGGTGAACTTGTTCTCGGAGGCTTCGGGAGTGTCGCCCACGTGGCCGTCGTAGCCTGGGGTCTGGCCCTCTCCGCCGTTGGGGTCGTAGGTGACCTTGGCGGGGGTCTTCGCGTTGCTCACGTCGCCGATGTTCACGGTGGTGTGCTTCGCGTCGATGGTGACGGTGATCGGCGCGCTGATGGGGTCGTGGCCTTCGGGGGCCTTGGTCTCCATGAGCTCGTATTCGCCCCAGTCGAGGCCGGTGAGCTTGAACGCGCCGTCCTCCCCTGCCTGGTCGAGTTCGCCGTTGTCGGTGATGGCGGTCGGCTGGCCGTCCTTCGGGGTGAGGGTCCATTCGCTGCCCGCGAGGACCTCGCCGGAATCCTTGTCGGTCTTCACCCAGGTCAGGGTGCCGGGGATCCGCTTCCATTGCGCGTACAGGACGGTGGTGCCGGCCGGCAGGGTCAGCTTGTCGCCCTTCTGGTAGGTCTTGCCCTTGCCGTCGGCCTGGGTGTTCCAGCCCTGGAAGGTGTAGTTGGCGTTGGCGAACTTGTTCGCGGCGATGGCCTGCTCGCTGCCGGCGGGCGCGGTTACCGCGTCCTTGCCCATATCGCCGGTCGCGGTCTCGGCATTCTTGTCGTATTGGAGTCTGGCGACCTGGACGGGGATGACGGGCTTGGGCAGGGTGCTTGTGCCGGTCGCGCCAGTGTTTGGGCTGGTGTGGGTGACGGTGTTGGTTCCGGTGTTGGAATACCAGCCGTGCTTGCCAGCGGACAGGCTGCCGGTGCCCGGGTCTCCCGTGTCGGGGCCGGGCTGTCCGGCGACGGCCTGCTGGAGGACCTTGTCAGTGGGTTTGACGGGGATCGTGACCGTGACGGTCTGGGAGCCCTTCAGCTGGTTCAGCAGTCTCACGCTGATGCGGTTGTTCGCGTACGTGTACTCGTAGTCCTTGCCCTCAACGAGGGTCGTCGCCTTGCCGCCGTCCGTGCTCACGCCCACGCTCAGGCCGGGACGGCCCTTCGTATCGGTGGAGACCGGTTTGACGTTGCCGCTCAGCTGGTCGGTCAGGGTCACGCCCTTGGCGAAACCGCCGGTCATCAGCTCATTTTCGACGTTGGATTCCAGGTCCTCGGAGACCTGGTCGCCGGTGGAGGAGAATTCGGTCTTCGCCTTCGCGCCGAACACGTCCTTGCTCAGATGCTCCAGCTTCGACAGGTCCTGGCCGTCGCGCTGCAAACCGATCGATGTGAAGTTCTGAATGTGGTCGCCGTACGAGGCGGCGAACTCCCTCGCGCGGGACAGCGCGCGGGAATAGGCTTCTTCTTCTTTGTAGCCATCCGCGCCAGCCCATGTGTTGGGGTGTCCGTCGCTGAAGAAGAACACGTCCGTGGGCAGCTGCTCATGCGCCATCACGTTCGACGCACCGTCGAACGCGGCCTCCCAGTTCGTGCCATACTCGGAGCCATAGAAGACGCCGTTATGAGTAGTAGTAGTAGTAGTAGAGACGGGCACCATGATCCTGTCCAGGTCCGCCGGGTTGGTGCTGTGCGTCACCATGTTCTCGTACCCGTCGTACCAGACCGAATTCTCCTCCCCCGCGCCGCCGGCGAACAGGACCACGCTCACCTGCACCTGGCCCGTCGCCATCAGACGCCTGCCCAGGGAACGCACAGCGTTCGCGATCTCGTCATACTCAGCCTGGCCCACCGAACCGGTGCGATCCAGAACGAACAGGGCATGTTCCCTGTTCTTCGCGTAGTCACGGCCCGTGGCCGACAGGTTCACGTCGAACACGTTCGGCTTGTCAGTCGCGGTCACCGTCTTCGATGCCGTCAGGCCGGGCTCGTCGGTGTCGGCGGCCAACGCGGTGCCGGCGACGACGCCGCCGGTCAACAGGGTCGCCATGGCGGCCGCCGTCGCGGCCATCCGGCTCAACCATTTCCTCTGCTTCATAGGAATTCCTTTCAAGCGCCCGGATCCCTTCCGGGCATACAACTCCCATGAAACACGCTTCCGACACACCCCGGTTTGGACATCGGCGGAAACCCGAGGACAGGACCCTCCAATCGGTGTCCCAGTCCGCAAGCATCAGTTTGGACATAGAAAAATCCCCGTACCGGAGAAGCCATTACGGGGATCAGAAAGAAAACGAAAGAATCAGCCGATTGGATAGAAATACTTCCCGTCACAATTCGGATCGACGGTTAATACGTCGACGGTATTCGCGCTCCTCAATCTCGAGGATCACGCCCGTGCGCGAGAGACAGGACCTCTCCCCCGGCTCCGACGCAGCGTTCTTTTCGTTCATCTCATTCCTCGTTTCCGTCTTTCCATATCGTGCGGTCGCGCTCCCATTCCCAGTCGTGCCGCTCATCCTGATACCGCTTCCATTTCTCATGCTCGGCGTTCTGCCTTCTCTCGATGGCCTCTCGTTCCATGGCGCGGCGTTCGAGCATGCTCGGACGCACAATCAGCCACTCCGAAGGTGACATCAAAATCAACCTGTTCGACGACGAAACCCCGGAAACCGTGGCCAATTTCCTCGGCCTTGCCACCGGCGAGAAGGAATGGATCGATCCGATGACCGGCCAGCCTTCCCATGAGCCGTTCTACAACGGTCTAACCTTCCACCGCATCATCAAGGATTTCATGATTCAGGGTGGCTGCCCGCTGGGCAACGGCACCGGCGGCCCGGGCTACGACTTCGACGATGAAATTGTTCCTGATCTGAAGTTCGACCACCCGTACCTGCTGGCCATGGCGAACGCCGGCCTGCGTCGTGGCATGGACGGCAAGATCCACGGCACCAACGGTTCCCAGTTCTTCATCACCACCGTGCCGACCCCGTGGCTCGACGGCCACCACACCATCTTCGGCGAGGTTGCGGATGACGATTCCAAGGCAGTGGTCGACAAGCTCGAAGCCGTGAACACCGATCGCATGGACCGTCCGACCGAGCCGGTCGGCATCGTGTCCGTGGAAGTGCTCAAGTAAGCGTTTCCCGCACAGCCGTACAATATAGGAAAGCCCCTCGATTGAGGGGCTTTCTTCATTTTATTTATAGAGGCGTTTGCTTGCAATCACCGGCTTATGTGATTCGTCAACATCACATTTTGCGCAGTCGCGGCTCCGCGGAATCCTTCGCGCCGGTGATGCGGTACACGTCGAACACGCCTTCGATTTTACGCACGGCGGCGAGCAGGGTGTTCAGATGCTGCGGATCGGCCATTTCGAAGCTGAATTGGCTGGTGGCCACACGGTCGGTGCCGGTGGAAATCGAGCCGGAGATAATGTTCACGCCGTGATCGGACAGCACGCGTGTCACATCGCTCAGCAGATGCGGACGGTCAAGCGCCTCGACCTGGATCTTGACCATGAACACGCCCTTGGTGCTGGTCCACTGCACATCCACCACACGTTCGGGCTGGCGTTTCTCCAGTTCGAGCATGTTCTGGCAGTCCACGCGATGCACGGACACGCCTTGGTTGCGGGTGATGAAGCCGATGATCTTGTCTCCAGGAACCGGCATGCAGCATCGGGCCAGCTTGACCCAGATGTCCCCCACGCCCTTGACGGAGATACCCAACGAGCTGGTGGTCTTCTTGGTACGCTCCACCTGCTTGAGCGGCAACGCCTCCTGCTCGACTTCCTCATCCACCTCGTCGCTGCCCGCGTCACGGACCAGATGCGAGATGACGTTCTGCGTGGAGATCTGGCCATCACCAATCGCCACGAACACGGCTTCCGCGTTGGCAAGGTTCAACTCGTCGGCGACACCCACCAATGCTTCCGGAGTCAGCAGCGTGGTGATTGGCAGGTTGCGCTTGCGCATGGCGCGCGTCAGCTCGTCACGGCCTTCCTCGACGGCTTCGGTACGGCGTTCCTTGCTGAACCATTGACGAATCTTGTTGCGTGCCTTCGGGCTCTTGGCGAAGCTCAGCCAATCACGCGACGGACCTGCGGATTCGGACTTGGATGTCAATATTTCAACGGTATCGCCATTCTCGAGCTTGGTATCAAGCGGCACCAATCGTCCGTTCACGCGCGCACCCATGGTACGGTGACCGACTTCGGTGTGCACCGCATAAGCGAAATCAATCGGAGTGGCTTCGGCGGGAAGCGAGACGATCTTGCCTTTCGGCGTGAACACGTAGACCTCTGCCGCGCCCAAATCCTCTTTGAGGGAGCCAAGGAATTCGTCGGAATCCGGCGTTTCGCTCGTCCAGTCGGCAAGTTGCTGAATCCATTTGAGGTTGTCGGCCTCGCTCAGCTCCTGGTTTTCGCCACGCTTGCGGTCGGACTTGTCAGGCGAGCTCAACGCGCGTCCGGCTTGGCCGTTCTCCTTGTACTTCCAGTGCGCAGCGATGCCGAATTCCGCGCGGCGGTGCATGTCCCACGTGCGGATCTGAATCTCCACCGGCTTGCCGCCGGGGCCGACCACCGTGGTGTGCAGGCTCTGGTACATGTTGAGCTTCGGCATGGCGATATAGTCTTTGAAACGGCCGGGAACAGGGTTCCACCGCGCATGCACGGCACCCAACGCCGCATAGCAGTCCTGAATCGTGTCGACGATGATACGCACGCCCACCAAATCATAAATGTTGGCGAAATCGTGCCCGCGCACGATCATCTTCTGGTAAATGGAGAAGTAGTCCTTCGGACGGCCCGTCACATAGGCTTTGATGTGCTGTTCGTCGAGATCCTCATTGATTTCGGCGAGAATCTGCTTCAGGTACACGTCGCGTTGTCCGGCGCGACGGGCCACCAATACCACAATCTCGTTGTAGATCTTCGGATACAGAACCTTGAAGCTGAGTTCTTCCAACTCGGTTTTGATGGCGTTCATGCCAAGACGGTTGGCGAGCGGCGCATACACATCCAGCGTTTCACGTGCCTTTTTCTGCGCGTTCGACTGCTTGACGTAACGCCATGTACGGGCGTTGTGCACACGGTCGGCGAGCTTGACCACCAGCACGCGCACGTCGCGGCTCATCGCCACCACCATTTTGCGGATGGTCTCGGCCTGGGCGGAATCGCCGTATTCCATTTTGGAAAGCTTCGTGACGCCGTCCACCAGGCCGGTCACCGTGTCGCCGAATTCGGCGCGGCATTCGTCGAGCGTGTAGTCGGTGTCCTCCACCGTGTCGTGCAGAAGGCCCGCTGCCACAACCAGCGGCCCCATGCCAAGATCGGCGAGGATCTGCGCCACTGCAAGCGGATGGATGATGTACGGCTCGCCGGATTTACGCCGTTGCGACGAATGCTGGGTGACGGCGCGCCGGTAGGCTCTCGCGAGAATGCTCATGTCCTCGTCGGGATGGTGGTATTCGCACATCTTGAGGATTGGTTCAAGCGGGTCAAGCGGATTCGTGCTGATCTCGCAGCCCAACATTCTGGCCGAACGAACCTCATGATCCATGTCGCTCATTTCGCTCCTCCTCGCTTGGAATGTACCCTATAGTACCCGCGCATCACCATATGACGGATGTATCCGGCCGCGTGTTGCACGGCCGGATACATCCTCGGTCTTTGTGTATTGCAGTCCCGTCAGGACGCAACGCCGGTTGATCCGAAGCCACGTTCCGCGCGGTCGGATCCGGGCAGGGTCTGCGCCTCGATGAATTTTGCCTCGACGTAGCGTTGGATGACCAGCTGTGCGATGCGGTCGCCCGGATGGAACGTCACGGCGCGTTCCGGATCGAGGTTGATCAACGGCACCTTGATTTCGCCACGGTACCCAGCGTCGATGGTTCCCGGCGCGTTAAGCACCGTGACGCCCTGCTTGACGGCGAGTCCCGAACGCGGATGCACCAGCGCCACATAGCCGGCAGGCAATGCGATTGCCACTCCCGTGGGCACCAGCGCCCGCTGGAACGGCTTCAACGTCACTTCTTCGGTGGTGCGCAGATCGGCACCGGCATCTCCGGCATGGGCGTAATGCAGCTGAGCCGGCTGCCCGGGATCCAGCGACTTTACCAGAACCTCGACGTTTTCCGGCTCGTTGTATGCCTCGTCGAACGCCATCAGGCCGCACACTCCTTGCATACCGGCTGTCCGTCGTCGGTAGTGTAGGCAAGCTGGCTGCGATGCTTCACCAGGAAGCATTCGGAGCAGATGAACTCGTCGCCCTGCATCGGAATGACGGTCACCGAAGCGTCCTCATTGCTCAAATCGGCGCCCGGCAGCTCGTAGTCTTCGGCAATGGCGTTCTCGTCATCGTCCATATCGTTGGAATTGTTCTGAGAACCCTTGCTCAAAGCCTGGAGCGACTCCTCGTCCTCGTCTTTGTTGCGCGGGGAATCATAATCCTGTGCCATCGAGATTCCTTTCGTCATCTATGGTGCTTATGCGCCATAGAATACATGACTTTTCCCCCGCTAGGATACACGAATTGAAATACTCGTAAAATCCGACACGTGGGGCACAATAGAATTAATAGAAAAATCTAAGGGAAAGTGGTGTGTTGTGCCTGAGAATGCGCTCGAAGATGCACGGTTCGATCATGTGAGTGAAACCGGTGAGCTCGTCTTTGTTTCAGGTGCCGGCAAATTCGCCGTCAAGGTCGATGAAGCGCTTGAAAGAGCCATTTTGGAGGCAAAGCAGATTCGCACCGAAACCCAAGAGGAGTGTCAGCAGCAAGCGCCTTCCACGCTGCCGATCTCCCAAATCCAATCCTTGATTCGAGCCGGAGCCAATCCGACCCGCGTGGCGGAGCGATATTCGTTGAGCGAAGCGCTTGTTCGGCGTTTCTCGGCGGCGGTGGAAACCGAAAAGCAATATGCGATCGAACAGTTCCTGGCGGTTCCCGCGCCGAAGGAAAGCCGTGTGCGCACGCTTTCCGAACTGATCGAACGCACTTTCGCCGCAGCCCACGTACGGTTGGAGGATGTGCGGTGGAAGGCCACCAGACGCGGTTTGGAACCGTGGAAGATTACCGCGGAGTTCGATTCCGCAGGTCATGCCGCCCGTGCGGAATGGTCTTGGAACATGCATGACAACGCGGTCAACTGTCTGAACGCAACGGCACGCAAGCTCATCGGCGAGCAAGACACGCCGACGGAAGGACACACCGAGAAGCAGGTCGACCAGAATTTTCTCGCATCATTGAATTTGCCGGGCGATTCCGCACGTTCCGCACGTATCGAACAGACGGTGTCCGCTTGGAATGCTCCGGAACCGGTTGCACCACAAGCCACGAATATCAAGACCACCGTTGAGACTCAGTCATCGGCGACCGTTCCGCTGCCGAACCGTCCGGAAATCGCGACGACGCAGTACCCCGCCCCTTCAACGACGGAACCTGCCCAAAACTCGCAAAACACGCAATCCGCCGGCGAGCAGCAGTCCGATAAGTCCAAGATGGCATCATCCGATCCTCATAGTCAGAGCACCACCAAATCGAAGCGCCGTGCAGGACGCTCCGCAGTGCCGAGTTGGGATGAAATTCTGTTCGGTGACTGATTAACGTTCCCTAACATCCCACGGCAACATCCGTTCAGACGTTCAGATCATTCAATCAAGCCACGTCAATCAGGCATGGAATATCAGATTCCATGTAGGTCAGCGACCCGTGCACGCTGGGCAGATGCATCGCCTTCTCCGCCTGTGTGCGGGAATCGACAATGGTGGTAGAGCCCGCAGCGGAGACGACCACATCGCCGATCATCGACTTGACGCGTTCATCGACTGGTCCGTAGACGCCTTCCTCGATTGCCTGCCGGCGGGTGCGCACCTGGGCGCGCTCCCCCAGCACGTCACGCCAACGAGCGGCGATGTCCTCCGGATTCTCGCCATCCTCGCCATAAAGCATGACACAGCGTGGTTCGCCGCCGACATTCGCGACGCCCCACATCAGCTGGGGTTCGGACACTATGTCGATGCAGGCTTCCGGGTCGGCGGTTATCATGCCATGATCCGCCACGATGACGATCAGCGTGTTCTTCGGCACACTTCGACGCAGCAAAGACAACTGGGCGTCGATACGCTCATATGTGCCGATCCACTTGTCGGAGTCCCAGCCGTAATTGTGTCCGATCTTGTCCGCGTCGCGCAGGTACACGTATGTCAGTCCGGGCGTGTTCGCCGCTTTCGCCGCGGTCATGATACGTCGGTGTGGATCGTCATTGGAGATGTAGTCGCTGCCACGTAACGCCGCCTGAGTCAACGCGGAGAACGCGAATTTCGGCAGTCCCGAACTGGTGACGCGAACATCCTGTTCCGCCAATCGTTCGAATATGGTCGGCTGCTGTTGCAGTTTCAGCGGTGCGGGCGCGTTTTTGAAAGAGATGAGCTGGCAGATTTCGCCATTGTCGGGATTGAGCTGCGTATACCCCGTCATGCCGGTTAATCCGGGGCATGTGCCGGTGCCGAACGTGGACATGGCGGCCACGGTGGTGCTGGGCATGCATGTGGCGATTGGCCGCTGGTTAACGCCATCCGCCATCAGCGACCGTAGATAGGGTGAATGCCCCAATCTCATATTGATGTTCCAATATCCGAGACCGTCCACCAGGACCACGACTGCCGAACGCGCGTCCGGCAGGCCAAGTGCCTCTTGGAGTCGTTTCGGATCGGCATGGATGGCCGTTGGAATCGGATGCCCGATGGCGCTGGAAATGGCGGGAAGTACCGAGGATAGGTGGAGAGCACCGCCGCGGCCGCCCTCATCCGGCAGTTCGTCGCCATATCGTGCCGGACTGGTCATGGCTAGCAGCTGGTCGATTTCGGGCACTTCAACACTCATGGTTCCCATTCAAGCACCGCGGCAGTACCAGCTGGTAATATTGCTAGGTTGATTACCATAACCTTTCCGTGAGGAGAACCACCGCATGGTGTCGCACCGCAAACCGGCAAAACCAGCCTTTGACCCGCGTACGGTCAAGGAGAACATCGTCGAAACGCCGTTGAACGAGGAAATGAGCAAGTCGTTCCTCGAATACGCGTATTCGGTGATTTACGCCCGAGCGCTGCCTGATGCCAGGGACGGTCTCAAGCCGGTGCAACGACGCATCATCTATCAGATGGGTCAGATGAGCCTCAATCCGGACCGGCCGTATATGAAGTCGGCGCGTGTGGTTGGCGAAGTGATGGGCAAGCTCCATCCGCATGGCGATTCCGCGATTTACGAGGCGATGGTACGTTTGGCGCAGCCGTTCGCCATGCGGCTGCCATTGGTGGACGGTCACGGCAATTTCGGTTCTCTCGATGACGGTCCTGCTGCTTCTCGTTATACCGAGGCTCGTATGGCGCCGGCCGCGTTGGGCATGAATGCCGATATCGCCGAAAATACCGTCGATTTCACGCCGAATTACGATAACAAGCTTCAGGAGCCGACTGTGCTGCCTGCCGCGATTCCGAACCTGCTGGTCAATGGTGGTTCCGGCATTGCCGTCGGCATGGCCACGAATATGGCCACGCACAATCTTGGCGAGGTGGTGGCTGCGGCCAAGCATCTTATGCGCCATCCCGACGCGACGTTAGAGGAGTTGATGCGCTACGTGCCGGGTCCGGATTGGCCGGGCGGCGGCGTGATTGTGGGCCGCAAAGGCATCCGCGAGGCGTACGAGACGGGTCGTGGCGCGTTGACCACGCGTTCCGTGACGCATATCGAAAACGTGACGGCTCGCAAAAAGGCCATCGTCGTGACGGAACTGCCGTTCATGGTGGGTCCGGAACGTGTGTTGGAACGTATTTCCGAAGGTGTGAAGAACCGTAAGCTGGAAGGTATCTCCGGCGCCATCGATCTGACCGATCGACATAACGGCACCCGTCTGGTCATCGAGGTCAAGACCGGGTTCGATCCGAACGCCGTGCTGGTCCAGCTGTTCAAGCACACGCCGTTGCAGGATAATTTCACCATCAACAATGTGGCGTTGGTCAACGGCCGCCCGCATACCATGGGCCTCAAGGAGATGCTTCAGGTATGGGTGGATCATCGTCGTGTGGTGATTCGCCGACGCAGCGAGTTCCGCAGGAAGAAGGCGTTGGAGCGCCTGCATCTGGTGGAGGGCCTGCTGCTGGCCATGGTCGACATCGACGAGGTCATTCAGGTGATCCGTTCGTCCGACGACGCCGAAGCCGCGAAGACGAAGCTCATCGCCGTATTCGATCTGGATGAGATCCAGGCGCAGTACATCCTCGATCTGCGACTGCGCCGTCTGACCAAGATGAGCCGCATTGAGTTGGAGGCTGAGCGCGACGATCTGAAAAACCGCATCGAAGAGCTCGAGCGAATCCTCGCCTCCGATGAGGCGCTTGACGGCGTGGTCATCGACGAGATGGATGATGCCGTGGCCAAATACGGCACTCCACGCCGTACCGTGCTGCTTGACGAAGACGCTGACGGCAATCTTTCGCCGGTTGTGGCGCATGGCGATGACGGTGTTTCCGCAAGTGCTGCTGCGGCGGCGCGGGCGGCGGCGACCGTTTCCTCCACTGCAGCGGATGTCGCCGCGGCGGCGAAGGCGGCGAAGAAAGCCGGCGAGGACAATGCCACGGCGGCGGCCCTGCAAATCGACGACGAGCCTTGCGCGGTGGTGCTGTCCGCCACCGGTTTGATTGCACGCACTGCCGAGGACGCGGTAGAACGTTGGGAGAATCGTTCCGTTTCCGACGACCGTGCCAAGGATGATCAGATCATTTCGGTGTTCCGCACTTCGACCCGGTCCTCATACGGTTTGATTACGTCTGCAGGCCGTTTGGTGTTGGCCCATGTGGTTGAGTTGCCGAAGGTCTCCCTGGAAGGCCCGCTCAGCGTCACCGGCGGCGTGAGGGCCGAAGAACTGCTGGGAATGACGGAAAACACCGATCCGGTCCGTGGAGAACGGGTTATCGCGGCGATTGCCATGCCTTCCCCGGAAGACGGGCAACCCACTCCCCTGGCTTTGGGTACGCGCAATGGCGTGGTCAAACGTTGGAACCGTGAGTCGCCAACCACCATGGATTCGTGGAGTGTCATCGATTTGAAGGATGGCGACGCTGTGCTCGCCGCGGCCGAGGCGCGTGACGATGACCGTCTGGTCTTCGTGTCCACGGATTCTTCTCTGTTGACATTCAAAGCGAAGAATGTGCGTCCGCAAGGCCGAACCGCCGGCGGTATGGCTGGCATCCGGCTGGCGGAAGGCTGCTCAGTGGCCGCGTTCGCCGTCATTCCGGCAGATAAGGTGACTTGGAATTACGAGGAAGGCGAGAATGGCCTGTTCTCCGCTTCCGGAGCTGTGGTATTGACTGTGGCGGGCGATTCCAAGGCACTGCCCGGCACCGAGAACGGTTCGGCGAAGGTCACGCCGTTGGAGATGTATCCGACGAAGGGCCGTGGTACGGGTGGTGTCCGTTCACAACGATTCCTCAAGGGGCAGGATACGTTGATTCTCGCGTTCGTGGGCGCGTATCCGTTGCATGCTTCCACGCAAAGTGGCGCTCCTGTGGAATTGCCGAAGCCTGATATGCGACGCGATGGTTCCGGTACGGATCTGTCGGCGCCGATTGCGGTGGTCGGCTGATTCGACGAAATCGATTGGCGGGGCTCTGGACTGGTTCTTCTTCCGGTTCAGGGCCTTCCCGTTTTGCGCACTTGGGCCGCCAGGTTGAATGAGCAGGCTGGGTGAAAGTGCCTCCGGCTTGGTTCAGCCATATAGCTTCATGCCTTGTGGGCTGTCCACGAACCCGGCAGCATGCAGCAAACGTCTGTATTCGTTGCGTTCCTTCAATGATTCACCGTTCATTTCGGCGAAGCTGACGCTGCCCTTGGACTGATGCTGCAATGCATAGGCAAGTTCCGTACATGCCGGCTGCAATATTCGCTCGTCATCGGTGAAGCTGACGATTCTGTGGCTTTTCGGCACGGCGAACAGCACCGGCATGCCGTGGTCGAGCACGATGACCGATTCCGCTCTGCGCGCCGGTTTCATATGGTGTTGTTCGGGCCATGTGATCGCGGAGCCTGTCAGGTTGGCCGGGTCGGTCACGTCGAGCGCCACGCAGGATTGGCTGCGCGCTTCGTCGTCGCCTCGCAAGGCGTCCACTGTGTCACGTCCGGCGAATTGGGCCGCTCCGAATCCTTTGACGAACATGCCTCTGACCAGATTGCCGTGTTCCTCCATGCGTTTGAGTACCGGGTATAGTCCGGAGAATCCGCCTGCGACCTGCTCCTTGTCGATTAGCGGAGCGGCGATCACGCCATATCGGTCGAGCAGCGATTCGATCAATGCGATGTCGTATTCCTCGATGCCGGCTGTTGGTTTGCCGGCGGTATCGTCCGTTTGGTCCGGTATCGCCATTGGACTGGTCCGGGACGAGTCGACCGCGGACCATAATCCACCGAGCGTCGCCGGTGTCGAGACGTGGATCCGTACGCGTCTGCGTGCGGCAGTGCGTGGCGCGCGCGCTGAAACCGTGCCTTGAGCCAAGGCCCGAACGGGAGCGAATGAACTGTTCGTCACTTTGCCTTGCCATACCAAGGACCACAAGGCTTCCTCGAACTGGCTTTCGCCCCATGCGGGAAGGATGATTTCCCCTGTTTCAGGATTCACGTTGACTTCCGCATGTTCCTGCCAGATGGCTTTGGCGGCCGTGGAAAGCTGCCGCGCATGGAAGGCTCCCCCATTCGATAATGCGGCAAGTATCGTCTCCGGCACGGTCATGGTTCCGGCACTATAGGCATTGTTCTGCGATTGTTCGCCGGGTTTCGTCAGCAGCCGTGAATCAGCTGGATGGAATGCGATGCCGCCGGCTTCCTTGGCGTTGGAACCATTGATTTTGGAGCCGACCCATACCACGTCTCCGGATGCGAGCAATTCGTCCAACATACTCGGTTGGTAGTCGCGAACGCGTGCGGGGAAGACCGAGGATTCCCAAACGGAGGCGTTGAGGTATATGCCTTCAAGCTGTTCGATCACACGCATCAGCCCGTCGACGCCTTCATATCGGGCGCCACCCACAGGTCCGACGCCTTGTCTGTCCAACAGGAACGCCTGATAGACGGCCGGTTCCACCGGCTTGATGGCTTTGCGTGCCTTGGCAAGCGAAAGCGCGCGGATACGCCGAAACACGTCTTTGTGGAGCCATTGCTGGGGCGTTTGCCGAGGTGACCGTTCCGATGCTGAATCATCGGAACCATTGGCGTCCGCTCCGGCCGCATCATCGACGAAATGGCCTTTCAGCAGTTCGCCTTTGGTATGTAATTCATCCAACATGCGTACGCCTTGGACAGCGTCCAATCCCAGTTCGGCGATCATCTGATCCGCGGTGAATGGGCCATGCGTTTTGGCATATCGCGCCACACGGCCGGCAATGTCGGTCTCGTCCAAATCGTTCCAGAACGTCCGTCCGGCAAGCTCCTTCCCAATCTGCGCGATGACGCCGGCATCCAACAGCGAAGCCATGTCCGTGGCGCCCAGAAGACGTTCCAGCACTTCCGGGTCCATGGATAGCAGTTGCGTGCTGCGTTCGGCTTGCGGCACGTCGTATTGGTACATGACCGCACCCACGTATCCGAACAGCATGTTTTCCGCGAACGGCGACGGCGTTTCCGTGACGGTCTCACTCAAAGAGATGACGCCGGAGCGTAATCCGGACATCACATGTTTCAGCGCGGGCAGATCGTACACGTCCTGTAGGCATTCGCGTGCGGTTTCCAACAGCAGCGGGAAGTTCTTCCGAGTTCGGGCGGCGTTGAGCAGTTGCGCCGCGCGCAGCCGCTGCTGCCATAAGGGGACGCGTCTGCCGGGGTTGGCGCGTGGCAGGAACAGCGATCGCGCCGCGCATTCTCGGAATCGTGCGGCATACAGCACGCTTTCGCCGACTTGTGTTTCGATGATGCGTTGCAGCTCGTCCATGTCGAACAGCAGCAGCTCGCGGATCGGCAGGTTGCCGTCGCCGTCCGGGAGGCGGATGATGATGCCGTCGTCGGCCGCGTATACCTGCCCATCGAACCCGTATCGTTGTTTGATACGTGTGGTGATGGCCATGGCCCATGGTTCGTGCACGCGTCTGCCGTATGGCGAGTGGACGATCACACGCCAATCGCCTTCTTCATCCTGGCAGCGTTCGACGACCAGCTCACGGTCGTTGGGAATCGTTCCCGTGGCGGCGCGCTGTTCGGCAAGCAGGTCGGCAAGATTGCCGATGGCGTTGTCGTCCAATCCGTCACGACGTAGACGTGCGATTGTTGTCGTGTCGAATCGGCTGGTCTTGTCTCCTGCGATGCCGTCCGAGACTTCCGCGCGTAATCCTTGCGCCATATCGCGTATGAATCGGCCTTGGGACCGTCCGAATGCCGCGTCCCGCCCGTCGCCTTCGCCATGCCAGAACGGCAGTCGGGCGGTACGCCCTGGAGCAGGAACCACCACCACACGGTCCCGGGTGATTTCCTGGATCTGCCAGGTCGATGTGCCGAGGGTGATGACGTCTCCGACCCGGGATTCGTACACCATTTCCTCATCCAGCTCCCCCACTTTGCGTGGGCCCGGTCCGGAGCCTTCTTCGGGAAGCACCACGGTGTAGGTTCCTCGGTCGGGTATGGTGCCTCCGCTGGTCACGGCCAGTCGTTGAGCGCCAGGGCGCGCGGAGATGAGACCCGCCTCTTCGTTGTATTGCAGTGGTGGCCGGAAGGCGGAGAAATCCTCGCCGTTGTAGGCGCCGGTCATCATGCCCATCACAGCATCGAACATGGTTCTGTCGAGATCTTCGAATGGCGCGGCCTTGCGCACGGTCACGTACCAGTCGTCTGGTTTCAGATCATCCATCGCCGCGGCGGCGACGGTTTGCTGGGCAAGCACGTCCAAGGGGTTGCATGGAATGGTCAGTGTTTCGATGTCTCCGGAGCGCATGCATTCGATGCTTGCGGCCGTGCCGATGATTTGCTCTCGTGTAATCGAGTAGAACAGTGCATGCGAGACTCCCCCGACCTTGTGGTCGGCGCGCCCCACCCGCTGCAATCCCGAGGACACGGACAATGGCGGTGCGATCTGGATGACCAGATCCACCGACCCCATGTCGATGCCGAGTTCAAGGCTCGATGTGGCGACCACGCAACGCAATTGGCCGCGTTTGAGCTGCTCTTCGATCTGTTTGCGCCGGTCTTTGGAAACGGAACCATGATGCGCCATGGCGATCGCGTCGGCGTCCGCATGCGAGGAGACCAGCATGGTGGTGGAGCCGACCACGGAATCGTAGTGTTTGGCGAAGCCTTCACGGCCTTCCGGGGAGCCCAAATCCGGATACGGCTGGGTGGAATCACTGGCTGTGGACTCCGGCTGGGATGCGTTGTCCGACACACTCAAGGCCGTTCGGCCAAGCCTACGGTCGGACAGCGCATCCCACCCTGCGTCCGCTTTGACGGCGGTTTCAGACCCAGTTTTCCGGGATGTGCGCAATTGCGCATACAGGTCGTTGAGCCGTGCGGTGAGTTTTTCCGCAAGGCCACGGGAGTTGACGAACACGAGGGTGGTGTGGTGTTTCAGCACTTCGTCAAGCACGCTGCGTTCGATGGCCGGCCATACCGAACCTCCGGTCGAAACCCGTGAGGTATGTTCGTCTCCCCCGCCCGAAGTCAGTCCTTTACGTTCCGCCAATGACTCCATGGCAGGGCTCACCCCGGAAATATGCGTGGTATGGCGGTTCGGAAGTTTCACGGCGCCTGCCCGCCGCCCGGCGTCGTCGGAGACGGGATCGCGCATGGCCGAAAGCGGTTCCACCACTTTCAGATCCATGTCGGGGTGCGATTCGGGTCTGATGACGCGTACCGGCCGCGTGCCGCCAAGGAAACGTGCGGCTTCGGCCGGCGGTTCCACAGTGGCGGAAAGCCCGATGCGTTGGACAGACCGGCCGGCAAGGCTTTCCAATCGTTCCAAGCTCAGCGCCAGGTGCGCGCCACGTTTGGAGCCCGCGATGGCGTGCACTTCATCCACGATAACGGTATCAACGGCGGAAAGTATCCGTCGCGCCTTGGAGGTGAGCAGCAGGAACAGCGATTCTGGCGTGGTTACGAGGATATCCGGCGGATGGCTGACGATTCTGCGCCGTTCCTGCGGCGTGGTGTCGCCGCTTCGTATGCCCACGCTGACTTTCGGCGATGGCAATCCCATCGCCTCGCACTGTCCGGCGATGCCGGCCAATGGCGCTTGGAGGTTCTTGGCCACATCCACGCCCAGAGCCTTCAATGGCGAAATATACAGGACCTTGACGCCGCGGACGGGTTTGCGCTTCTTGGCATTGCAATCGGATTCAGCCGTGCCGTCCCCACCGCCGGACGTCCGCAATAAGCCATCGTCCTTCCCCGTCATCAGACGGTCGATTGCGGAAAGGAAGGCGCACAATGTCTTGCCGGAGCCGGTGGGCGCCACCACCAACACGTTCTCGCCGGAGCGGATGGCCGGCCATGCCAAACGTTGCGCCTCCGTCGGAGCATTGAACGCATGCTTGAACCAGGCCTTGGTAGGCTCCGAGAACAAGTCCATGCATTCGCACATACGTTCGATTATGGCATCGTCTTCAGACATCATCCACAACCGGCGGAAAGCTCGTCATCCACCGTCGTCGACCCATTCGAGCACACCGCCCGGCTGACGCATTCGAGCGTCTCACATATGGCGTCGTCAGGCGGCCGCACGGTCGCCGCACTTGCGGCGCAAGGTCTCATGCATGGCGACCATCAGCACCAGGAACACCACCAGATAAAACGGGAACAGGTTGACCGAAACATGCTGCGCGATCAGCCCGAACAGCGGCGGCATGCACATCGACCCCACATAGGCGCAGGCCATCTGCATGCCGACGATGGCCTGCGATTTGTCCTCGCCGAAATAAGCAGGAGTGGAATGGATGACGCACGGATAGATCGGCGCGCAGCCCAAACCGATGACCATCAGTCCCGCGATGGTGCCGATATTGTGCGGCAACGGCAGAAGCATGATGACGATGCCGGTCAGCACCAACGCCTGGCCAAGACGAATCATGGCCGGATCGTTCAGTTTCATGGTCAGGAAACCGCTGGCGAGACGTCCGACGGTGATGCCGATGCAAAACAGGCTTCCCCACATGGCCGCCGTGGTCTTGTCGATGCCCTTGCCAAGCGCCATATAGCTGCTGGCCCACAACATGGCGGTCGATTCAAGCGCGCAATAGCAGAAGAACATCACGAGGATCTCGCGGGCGCCACGAATGGCGAGCACACCGCGAATACCAAGCGGCTTGCGCCGTTCAGCTGTTTCCCCTTCCGATTGCTCGGACTGCGCGGATTGCACGGAAGAGGCTTCACTCGTCCGCTGCGGTTCGACGGTCTTACGCGCCTTCCACAACGGCAGGCTCAGCACCAGCACCGCGGTAAGCACGACCTGCAGAATGGAGATGGTCCGGTAGCCCCACGCCCAGCCATGGCCGGCACCCAATGCGCTTGCCATGATGTACGGGCCAAGCAGCGTGCCCAAGCCCCACATGGCGTGCAGCCAGCTCATGTGACGGCTTTCGTAGTGGATTGCCACATAGTTGTTGAGCGCCGCATCGACGCCACCCGCGCCCAAGCCGTACGGAATGGCGAAGAGCAGCAGCATCCAGTAATTCGGCGAGATGGAGAAGCCGAACAATGCGAACGCCGTTAACGCAACGGACACTGCCGTGACCTTGCCTGCACCGAATCGCAAGGTCATGCGGTCTGATAGCAGCGCGGACACGATGGTGCCGGCGGAAATCGTCATGGAAATGCCACCCGCCCAGGAAATCGGCGCATGCAGGTCGCCGCTCATCGTCGGCCATGCGGCGCCGAGCACCGCGTCCGGCAGACCCAGACTGATGAAGGCGATGTAAATCACGGCGAGCAGCAGATTGGCCACAGTCAGCTCCTTGTATGTTTTATGTTTGCGGCAATAAAATCACGAAAATACTCCGCTATTTTATCCAAAGTTACCTACCAAACGGTATTTTGTATCTTGCGCTATCGACCGACGTTTTTGCATTATCGTGCATACACGAAAAGCGGGTCTCCGCCGTAACGCAAGACCCGCCAATCGCAATCGCCATGCAATATCAGGTGTCGATCTTGGAACGGTCGAAATCGTCGGCGTTCTCCACGATGAACGCCTTGCGCGGCGGCACGTCATCACCCATGAGCAGGCTGAAGATGTGGCTGGCCTGTTCGGCGTCCTCCATGCGGATACGGCGCAGTATGCGGGTGCGCGGATCCATGGTGGTATCGGCCAGCTGGTCGGCGTCCATCTCACCCAAACCCTTGTAACGCTGGATGTCCTCGTTGTAGCCGATGTGCTTTTTATCAAGCTCGGCGAGTTTGCCTGCCAACTCATCATCGGAATACGTGTAGATGTACTCGCCCTTATGCGTACCCGTCAACGCGATACGATGCAGCGGCGGCACGGCGGCATACACATGACCGTATTCGATAAGCGGCCGCATGTACCGGTAGAACAGCGTCAGCAGCAGGATGCGGATGTGCGCGCCGTCGACATCGGCATCGGTCATCATGATGATCTTGTTGTATCGGGCCTGTTCGATGTCGAAGCTTGCGCCGGATCCTGCGCCGACCACCTGGATGATGGCTGCGCATTCCTTGTTGGACAGCATCTGCGCGAGCGATGCCTTCTGCACGTTGAGGATTTTGCCTCGAATCGGCAGCAACGCTTGGAAACCGGAATTACGGGCGGCCTTGGCTGTGCCCAATGCGGAATCACCCTCGACGATGAACAGTTCGGCCACATCGTCATTGCCGGGCTGGCAGTCGGACAGTTTCGGCGGCATGGACGCGGATTCAAGCGCGTTCTTACGGCGTGTGACTTCCTTGGTCTTGCGCGCCTGCACGCGGGCATGCATTTCGCCGACGATTTTCTCCAGCACGCGGCCGGACTGTTCCTTGTAACCGCGTTTGGAGCCGGTAATCATCTCACCGAACTGCTTATCGGTCATTCTGGAGACGATCGGCTTGACTTGCGCGGTGCCGAGCACGTCCTTGGTCTGGCCTTGGAACTGCGGTTCGGCGATGCGGACGGTGACGACGGCCACCAGACCGGCGAGAATGTCGTCACGTTCCACCTTCATATGGGAATCCTTGAGATTCACCTTGAGTTTGCGCGCGTTGTCCTCGATGGCCTTGCGCACCTGCTTGGTGATGCCTTGGAGGAAGCCGTCCACGTGCATGCCGCCGCCGGGCGTCTCCACCACGTTGACGAAGCTGCGCATGGTGGTGTCGTAGCCGTTGGTCCATCGCATGGCGATATCGACTGCGCAATCACGCGTCACCTTCTGCGCATGCAGTTCACCATCGTCTCCGACCGCCTGCGTTTCTTCAACATACGTGTCCTCGCCGGCGATGCGCCAAATATCGGAGACCGCTTCGCCTTTGGACAGGAAGTCGACGAAATCCTTCACGCCTCCGGTATGGCAGAATTCTTCGACGCGCGCATGCGGATATTTCGGCTGCACGGGCTGGGAAACGGTTTCCTGCGATTGCGTGGCAGCATCGTTTTCTTGCGATTCGGCTGACTCATCAGCTTCGGCTGAATCCTCCTGCAGTATGTCGGCAGAGGTTCCGATATCATCCGTTTCAGCGGACGTGTTCTCTTCCGTCACCTGTTCGATGACATTGTCATCGACTTCCAGCATTTCGTCAATGGACTCGTCGCCGGTTTCGGGAATGTTCTCGTCGATGACGGTGATTTTCAGCCCTGGCACCAGGAAACTGGTCTGCCGTACACGGTCGATGAGCTGGTCATAGCTGAATTCAGCGGTGTCGTTGAAAATCTCCGGATCCGCCCAATAGCGGATGCGGGTACCCGTGGTCTTCGGACTGACTTTGCCGATGATCTCAAGTTCGGTGGGACGATTCTTGCGCGTCTTCTTGAATGGCGAATCGGGAGACGGGTGTTCCGGATCAACGTCGGAATACACTCCGGGGTGGCCCTGATGGAAAGCCATGTGGTGGGTTTTGCCGTCACGATCCACTTCCACGTCGAGACGGGAGCTCAATGCGTTCACAACGGATGAGCCGACACCATGCAGACCGCCGGAAGCGCCATACGAGGAATTGCCGAATTTGGCGCCGGCATGCAGCTTGGTCAGCACCACTTCCACGCCGGTGAGCTTGGTTTTCGGCTCCACGTCCACCGGAATGCCTCGGCCATTGTCCGCCACTTCAACGGAACCATCGTCATGCAAGGTCACGATGATGTGGTTGCAGGCTCCCGCAAGAGCCTCATCGACGGCATTGTCGATGATCTCCCACAGGCAGTGCATCAGGCCCTGGCTGTCGGTCGTGCCGATGTACATGCCCGGACGTTTGCGCACCGCATCCAAGCCTTCGAGCACGGTAAGACTCTCAGCACCGTAATTATCCTTAGCCATGTTCCCTTTCAATTGTCGCCTTACAAGACATGAAGTCGAGAAACCCTGCGTTCATGCCGGTTTCTCGACTTCATTTACTCGCGTCTGATTACTATCACTGGTCCAGGAAGTCGCGCAGCGTCTGCGAACGGGACGGATGGCGCAGCTTGGACATGGTCTTCGATTCGATTTGGCGGATACGTTCGCGCGTCACGCCATACACACGTCCGATATCATCCAGCGTCTTCGGCTGGCCGTCCTCCAAACCGTAGCGCATCTTGATGACGCCAGCTTCACGCGGAGACAGCGTTTCAAGCACCTGCTTGAACTGCTCCTGCAACAGCGAGAAGGCGACGGCATCGGACGGTGCAATGGCGTCGGTGTCTTCGATCAGATCACCGAACTCGGAATCGCCATCCTCGCCCAGCGGCGTGTGCAGGGAAATCGGCTCACGCCCGTACTTCTGCACTTCCTGCACCTTCTCGACCGGCATGTCGAGCTCACGGGCCAGTTCGTCCGGCGTAGGTTCGCGGCCGAGGTCCTGAAGCATCTGGCGCTGCACGCGGGACAGCTTGTTGATGACTTCCACCATATGCACAGGCACACGAATGGTGCGGGCCTGATCAGCCATGGCACGGGTGATGGCCTGGCGAATCCACCATGTGGCGTACGTGGAGAACTTGAAGCCCTTCTTCCAGTCGAACTTCTCTACGGCACGAATCAGACCAAGATTGCCTTCCTGAATCAAATCGAGGAACAGCATGCCACGGCCCGTATAGCGCTTGGCAAGAGAGACCACGAGTCGAAGGTTGGCTTCCAGCAGATGGTCCTTGGCACGCTTGCCGTCGTTCGCGGCCCACTTCAGTTCACGCCGGCGCTTGAAATCCATCTTGTCGGATTCCGTGTCCAGCAGATGTTGGGCGTACAGACCGGCCTCGATGCGTTCGGACAGGTCGACTTCCTGTTCGGCGTTCAGCAGGTTCACTCGGCCGATCTGCTTCAGGTAATCCTTGACCGGATCTGCGGTGGCGCCGGCTGCGATCACACGACGCTTCGGATTGCCGGACGGCGTCAGATTGTCGTCGTCATCATCGTCACGCACCACGAAAGCGCCTTTTTCCTTGGGCTCTTCCGGCTTTTTGCGCTTGTCTTCGTCATCGTCTTCCAGTTCGGAATCGTCATCCTCGTCGATATTGTCCTCGTCGAGGTCGTCACCCTCCCCTTCGTCGTCCACGTCATCAAGGTCATCGTCGAAATCATCAAGATCGGCATCCTCGACGGGATCGTCTTCAGGAGCGTCCTGCTCGATCAGGTTCTCTTCTTCTTCCGCTTTCTTGCTTTTCTTGGCGGCGGAGGTCTTCTTCGCGGCCGTCTTGCGCGACGTCTTCGTAGCGGTCTTTGAGGACTCGCTCTTCTTGGCAGCAGGCTTGCGCGTGGAGGCCTTTTTTCCGGAGGTGGTCTTTTCGGTCAGATCAGTCTGTTCCGTATTTACCGTCGTTTCCTTGGTGGCCAAACTTATCCTCCTATTGATCCCGCCGGAAGCGTATACCATATGGACCCACTTCTGGCAAGGGCAAATCGTCAACTATGTGAGTTAACCATCTTGCGAGGACGATTATTCCCGCGTGTTGAGCTCACCATGCGCAAGTACCGCTTCCTTTCGGCGTGTTGCTCTATGTCTCTTCGGCCCATGCCGGTCCAATATGACGATGCGCCGCGGAGCAGATGATCGCCGCGAGCGAACAATTCTCATCCAACGCGAGCGCACGCATCGCGCACAGCATGGCGCGCTCATCGCCCATCCACCACAGCACATAACTGATGATGGCCAATGGCTGCACATGATACCGTTCGGGGACCATCCCGATGATGTCGAACATCATGTTGACGCCGTTGTCGCAACGTTTCGTGTCGGGTTTTCTTGATGCGTCACGGAACGATCCGTTGAGGGATTCCTCCAGATGACGCGTGTTGCCGGGAAGTGTCGGATTGGTCATAAATCCCATGAGAAAGTCACGTGACGAACGTCGTTCATCCACGATGATGGAGACCAGCAGCGCGTCACGCACCGCCATGGTCTGCTGCATGGCGATGGCAAGTGCTCCCGCACCGTTTCTGGACAGTCTGCATTCTGGCGATGAATCGTCATCTCCCGACGATTCATCGGCCAGCTCATCCATCCATTCCGAGAATGGCTCCTGCAGGAAATCGCGTATGCTCTCCGCCATGCCCAGCGATTTGCAATCCTCCACCAATTGGTCTTCAAGCCGTTCCATCTCGGCTTCGCATATCGGCATGGGCTCGTCGATCGTCTTCATGTCTCGTCCTCCTTGGCGTATCGGAGCGGTCGCTTGATGCAGGCCGCTTTGTTGGAACTATGCATCATCCGGCAATGCAATGAGGCGTTTCGGGACCCCTGTGGTCGGAGAACGTGAAGCTCGGCGTGTCACGAAACGTCCGGCACCGTCTCACCCGCTGCAATCATTATGTTTTCCTCTTGTCGAATGTGTGTGGATAACCTTGACCCATGACTAGCTCTTCCGATTTGGAACAGATTGAAACGCGCACGCTCTCGCTGGTAAGGGATTTTTCGTTCCTGCATGCGGACGATCCGGTGGCGAATTCCTGCAAAGCCGTCGCTGATGCGGTGGCGCAGCAGGCGGTCACGTCAAGTGAGGGCGGCAAACGTCTGCGGGCGTTGCTGACGTTGGATGCGTTCCGTGCGTTCGCGCCGCAGGATGTGGCGGAACGTGATATGGATGCGGTGTTGGATCTGGCATGCGCGATCGAAGTGTTTCAGACCGGCGCGTTGGTGCATGACGACATCATCGACGATTCCGATCTGCGCCGTGGCAAGCCGTCCGCTCATCGTGCGCTTGCCACGGATACCCATAGTGATGCCATCGGCCATGGTTTGGGCATCATGTTGGGTGATATGCTGGCCACCGCGAGCGTGGATATCGCCAATAAAGCGGCTTGCCGGCTTGGCTCCGGATCTTCCGTGGTGTCGGCCTTCCTGAATATGCACCGTGAAGTGGAAATCGGCCAAGTACTCGATTTGGCCGTGGAACTCAATACGTTAGACGATCCTGAAGAGCTGGCGTCGGCCTCTTTGAATGTCTTCCGTTGGAAGACCGCCAGTTATACCACTATCGCACCTTTGGAATTCGGTATGCTTGCCGCCGGCCTCGCCCCTGCGGACGCGCGCAGGCTCGCACTGGCGATTGGATTGCCGCTTGGTTTGGCGTTCCAGCTCGCGGATGATCTTCTGGACGTCATCGGGTCGAGCCGCAATACCGGCAAACCGGTGGGCGGTGATATCCGTGAAGGCAAACGCACGGTGTTGCTGGCCGATGCGATTGAGGCTGCCGGCGATGTCGAACGACGTGAACTCATCGACATGTGGGAAGCCGAATCACGTGACGAGGCACATGTTAGGCGTGCCATCGCATTGTTCGAGTCCACTGGTGCCATCGCACGTTCCAAGGAACGGATCGCCGGTCTGTGGCTCGAGTCGAAGGCCGCCATCGAGACGCTTGAACTATCGCAGGATCGCAAAGACATGCTTACCGAAGCATGCGCACGTTTCGTACCGATTGTGCGGGAACAGGGCTGATGCCGCCGCACTGTGAAAGACCCGTGTTCATCGCATCTTCCGCAAACCATTCCTTGTAGACTACAAGTGAACACATCTTTGTCGCGAAACGTTTTTTGAAGAAGGAATCGTACCGATTAGCCATGAGTGAAGCCCAGCATGCCCCCGAAGGCCAGGTCATCGAAGGCCGGTACCGAGTCGTCAGCAGAATCGCCGATGGCGGCATGGCCACGGTGTATCAAGCTGTTGACGAGCGTCTGGGACGCACCGTCGCCATTAAGATCATGCACACGCAGCTGGCACAGGGCCCACAACGCGACCAGTTCGTGGAACGTTTCCATCGCGAGGCCCGTTCCGCAGCAGCAATAGCCAATCCCCATATCGTGCAGGTGTATGACACCGGTGAGTTCGATGGACTGGATTTTCTTGTCATGGAGTACGTGCATGGCGTGAACCTGCGGTACGAAATGAACCAGCAAGTCACGTTCAGCGTTCGTGAGACGCTACGCATAGTCGGTGAGACGTTGGACGGCTTGGCTTCGGCGCATCGCGCAGGCGTGGTGCACCGCGATATCAAACCGGAGAATATTCTGCTCAATGACCGAGGACATGTGCAGATCACCGATTTCGGCCTGGCCAAGGCGGTGTCGCAAGCCACGCTGTCCTCCACCGGCATGCTGCTGGGCACGGCCGCCTATCTGGCGCCAGAAATGATTCAGCACAATCAGGCAACGCCGCAGGGAGACCTGTATTCCGTAGGCATCATGGCTTGGGAGATGCTGGCCGGCAAGGTGCCGTTCACCGCGGACAATCCGGTGACGCTGGTGTTCAAGCACGTGCATGAGGATGTGCCGGATATCACGACCGCTTGTCCGGGCATCAATGCAGGCGTGGCCGCATTCCTCGCCCGTCTTACGGCGCGCGCGGTCGAGGACCGTCCCCAGGATGCGTCCGTGGCATTCGACGAATTGCAGCAGTTGCAATCGAACCTCACCATCGACGACTGGCAATACCGTCTGTCAGCCGTTTCCCCGGCCGCAAACGATGCCGCCGACACCATGCCCGGCGATGGCACCCGGCAGATGCCGCTACCGCCCGCTCCCCCAGCACCGCCTGTGCGTCAGAACGACGATCGTACACGACAGTTCAATCCGGAAAACCCGAACAAAACCACCGTCATGCCGGCGCAGCAGACAGATCCGGAGGCAACCACCCGCTTGGCTTTGGAAAAGAACGACGTCCCCGCCAACAACGTTCCAGCTTCCCCCTCGAACGGTCCGGTCAGTGGTGGACAGCCGAAACGCAGTGGCAAGCGTGCACCTGTCATCATCGCCGTCGTAGCAGCCATCGTGCTTGCCTGCGCAGGCGGTGGAGGCTATGCCTGGTGGTATTTCCGAGGACCGGGCAGCTACTGGACCATGCCTCAGCCGGCAGATCTCACATGTTCCGATTCGGAGCCCTGCCGTATTTCCAACATCAAATGGAACGCCTATGAGGAACTGCTGAAATTCTCCAACATCGAGTACGAAGAGACCGAGGCGTTCAGTGATTCCGTCAAGGCTGGCAATGTCATCTCCACCGACCCGGAGAATGTCGGTTCGCATGTGAGCAAACGTCATCATCAAAAGGTCAAGGTGGTAGTGTCCAAGGGTATTAAGCAGGGCACTGTTCCCACAGACATTCTCGATGCCACCAGTGCGAACGGCAAGGATCCGATCAACGCGTTGAAGCGTGCCGGCTTCGACAACATCGAACAGACTCCGGCCAATGATGACGCGTATTCCATGGACGTACCTCAGGGCGCGTTGCTTGATTTAAGCGTGGATCCCGGCGCGACTCTGCCCCATAACGCGAAGATTACCGTCACGCTGTCCCAAGGACCGAAACCGGTTACCATGCCGGACGTCGTGGGCAAATCGAAGGATGAGGCGCAGCAGACGCTTGATGCGCTCAAGCTCACCGTCAACTGGACCGAGCAATTCGATGACAAGATTCCGCAAGGACAGGTGATTTCCGCTTCCGCGAAGACCGGAGACGAGTTGCACTGGGGCGATAGCGTCAATGCGGTGGTGTCGAAGGGACCGGAAACCGTAACGCTGCCGAATTATGTCGGACAGAAAGCCGCCGCTGCCAAAGCCGCATTGGAGAAGCTGGGATTCAGTGTGAAGATCAGCTCGCAACTGACACTTGACTCCAGTCAAGACAAGAAGGTCGCTTCGCAGGATCCGGTAGGAGGCACCGAGGTGCGACTGCGTCAGGAGGATGGCACGCCGAATACCGTCACCTTGAAAATGTATTCGTCGCTGTTCGACTGATTATCCTGATTACAAAATAGAAATCAGGGGTGTCTGTTCCGAAAACATTCTTCGGAACAGACACCCCTGATTGGTTTGGAATGAACCTCGCTGAAAACTTATGCCTTCTTGGCAGCGGATTCAGCTTGTGCCTGCGCTTCGGCCTCCTGCTGGGCTTTGAGCTCGGCCTTGACCTTCTGCGCGTATTCGTCGACGTATTCCTGTCCGCTCATCTTCTGGATCTCACGGGTCACGCGGTCGGTAAGCGAACGCAAATCATCGTGGGTAATCTGGTCGGCGGATTTCTTCTCGACTTCAATCGGCTTGCCGTAAATCACCTTGGACTTGCCTTTGTTCGGAATGACCTGTCCTGGCTTCTGCAGTTCACGCGAACCGATGATGGCGGCCGGAATAATGGGGCAACCGGTTTCGAATGCCAGACGCGCCGCGCCGGTGTGTCCTTTGTAAAGACGTCCATCGGGGCTGCGAGTACCTTCGATGTGAATGCCGAACAGATGTCCGTCCTCGATGATCTCACGGGCGTGGTTCAGTGCGCCAAGTGATTTGGAACCGCCGGAACGGTCCACGGGGAACACGCCGACTGACGTGAACCACCATTTCTTGAATTTGCCTTTGATGCCTTTGCCTTCGAAATATTCGGCCTTGCCCATGAAATGAATCATGCGCGGGCAGGTCAACGGCAGCAACGCATCGTCGATGACGGCAAGATGGTTGGCTGCGATGATGGCGCCACCTTCGTGCGGAATGTTCTCAAGTCCTTGCGCGGTCGGTCCCAAACGGTGGATGGCGATTGGTCCCAAGCCTTTTACGAAAAACCAATAGAGCATTCTTCACGATCCTCCCGGCGGATTGGCCTCCGCCCGATTAGAGTATAAGTATGACTGACCTCAACAATAGCAATGACGATGAAGAACGCCCAAATGACGCGTCGCATGGTGGCGGCTCTCCAATGGACGACTTGGATGCGGCTTGGGCCGAGTTTGCGGATTCGCATGCTGACGATTTGAAGGCCGTGGAACGTTCGCGTAGTGCGAAACGTTTCGAGAAGCATGCGCAACGTCGGGAAAAAGAGGCTTTGCTGTCCATCGATGACTTAGATCAGGGCACGTTCACCAATGATGCGCCGGCGAATGGTCGTGGGCCGCGCGATTTCACTGGTTCGAGCTGGCTTGACACGGATCGGGTCATGGACCGTTACGGTGACGACTTCGTGCCGCCGAATCCTGAAATCGGCCATGTGAAACTGTCAAAACTGGTGTTCTGGATATTGCTGGTGGCCGGCGTCATCGGCATTATCGCTTCCGTGTTCGTTCCGGCGTTGGCTTCGATTCTTGGTTCGATTTTCGGTTTGTGTGCGCTGGTCGGCGCCGCTGGCCTCATCGTGCAGCATAAAGGGCATCGTGAAACGCGTACCGACGAATTCGATGATGGAGCACGCGTCTGACGATTCTTTGGCGACAAACTGAATACATCCATCTATGTGAAGGCCCCGGCGGTTATTGAACTGCGCCCCGTTTGTTGGACGTTGTTAATTGGGATACAGGGTCAGACCGCGAGGGACATGCTCCGGAACTCCTCCGGGGTGCGTCCCTCGAGTCGTATCTGGCGTCGTCTGGTGTCCAATGGATGATGTAGGCGTCCAGCTCGCGTTTGAACTGTTCGTACGAGTCGAACACACGGCCGCGGTAGAACTCGTCCTTCAAGTGGCCGAAGACCTGCTCGGCCGCCGCGTTGTCCAGGCAGTTGCCCTTGCGGCTCATGGACCGGCGGATGCCGGGGCGTTCGAGCTCCTTCCTCCACCATTGGTGCTGGTACTGCCATCCCATATCTCCCGTACCATCGGCTCCACGTCCGGCCTGGACACGTGCGCCGGGCGCGACAGGTGGTGGTAGTACGTGGATTTCGGCAGCCCGGCTATCCTCAGGAGGTGGTCGAGCCGGTGTCCCCGCCCTGCGAGCAGTCGGACGACGGCGCTTCGCTCGCGCCGCGTGACTTGGACGCCCGCAGGACCCGGAGTTTTCCAGGTACGCGACCTTCGCCTTCAGGTACGCGACCTGTTCGGCGAGCTCCTGCTCGCGCGTCGGTTCGGGCTTCGGCCTGAGCGCCTCCGGACCGGTAGTCGCGGCACCAGCGCTCCAGGGACGCGATGCTCGCGATCCCGTGCCTGGCCATGGCCTCCGTCTTGGTCAGACCGTTCTCGACGTGGTCGCGCGCCGCGGCGACCTTCGTCTCCCAGTCGTAGCGTCTGCTGCCGCCGCCTCCCATGACCGCCTCCTCGCCGTTGGACCTGTACAGCCTGATCCAGTTTCTCGCGGTATACACCGGTATGGCAAGCCTGCTGGCAAGCGTGTCCTTGCCGGCTCCGGACTTGATGAGCTCCAGCGCCTCGCGCCGGAACCCGTCGTCGTAACGTCTCCTTCGATCCTCACGCATACGAAAGAACCGCACCTCCGATCATCGAATCTGAATTTCTTCAGTCCAACAATCGGGGTGCGGTTCATATTTACGCCGGAGCCTTCACACACACATACGTTGTCAGCGTTTTCAGGCTTTCTTCGCAGCTTGGGCGGTGGCGATCCACTTGTCAAGCAGCGCCGTGGCCTTGCCGGAGTCGACGGTCTGCTCCGCGATGGCGTAGGCGGCTTTGAACCGGTCAGCCAAGCTTGCGTCGCCCGGCACCAAATGACCGTCGGCGACGATTGCGGAAGCGGCGTTCAGCAGCGCGGTGGTACGGAACGACACATCCTTGCCTGCGAAGAAGTCTCGTGCCAGCTGCGCGTTGAGCGTCGGTTCGCCACCCTTCAGATCTGCGATGGTGACTTTGGCGAGGCCGAGTTCGACGGTCGGATCGAATTTGTTTTCGGTAACCTTGCCGTCCTTGAATTCCCAAATGGAGACCGGACCGGTCGGTGCCATCTCGTCAAGGCCCTCATGGGAAGTGTAGACCATGCCGATCTGGCCGTTCGCCGCATATACGGCGGCCATGATCGGGCTCATCTTGCGATTAGCGCAGCCGACGGCCATATGCTTCGGGCTTGCCGGGTTGGTCAGCGGACCAAGCACGTTGAACACGCATGGCACGCCGAGCGCGGCGCGAATCGGACCGACAAAACGCATGGCGGGGTGGAAGGTGCGTGCGAAAGCGAATGCGATGCCGCATTCGTTGCCGACTTCGCTCACTTGTTCCGGAGTCAAATCCATGGGCAGGCCGAGCGCTTCGAAGCAGTCAGCAGTGCCGCACTTGGATGAGGCCGCACGATTGCCGTGCTTGACGACTTTTACGCCTGCGGCCGCGGCTACGACGGCCCCCATGGATGACAGGTTCACGGTGGAGGCTCCGTCGCCACCGGTGCCGACGATGTCGGTGGTTTCACCGTCGATGTGCAGCGGAATGGCATGGGACACCATGGCCTTCGCCGCGCCACGCACTTCGTCGGGGGTCAGCCCCAACTGCTGCTGGGTGGCGAGTACCGCGCCAACGGCCGCCGGATCGGCATTGCCGTTCATGAGGTCATCGACGAACCACTCGGATTCCTCGGCGCTCAAGTGGTCCCCTCCGACCAGCTTGGTGAGGATCGACTTCCATGTGATTTCGGCCATGATGCCCTCCTTGGCGCTGTCGCACGCCTTTATTGTTGTTCTGATGCCGCCAATTGTAACGATTGGACGTTTCCCCACGTCCGCACGTCCATATCACGAAACGGCCCATCGAAGATTCTTCAAAAAAGAAAACCTCCCCCGATTACGGTCGGGGGAGGTTATGTCATGAGCAAGTCAGCGACTCAGCGAATCACTGCTCGTTCTGGCCGTGGCACATCTTGTACTTACGACCAGAACCGCATGGGCACTGTGCGTTCTTGCCGGTTCCCGGGAAAGTGCGGCCATCCGCCCACGGAGAGTGGAGTTCCTCGCTCTTCGGACGCTTGTTGGCCGGGACCTTGCCTTCGGCATGGCTGATCGGCTGCATGCCGACGATGCCCTTCTCGTTCTTCTGCTCGTCAGCCAGTTCATCGATGGTGGTCTTTTCGGCCTCGTCATCGGTCTCCGGCTCTGCAGGAGCGGATTCGCCGGTCGCGGCGGCTTCGCCGTCCAGACCCATTACGGCCTCGGCGGCGTTCACGGCCTCATCCTCATCGGATTCGGTCTCCTCGTCCTCGGTCATGGCCACGCGTTCGATGTCCACGTGGAACAGCAGCTGGATGGTTTCCTCCTTGATGGCTTCGATCATGGAGTTGTACATCTGGTAGCCTTCACGCTGGTATTCGACCAGCGGGTCGCGCTGGCCCATACCGCGCAGGCCGATGCCGTCCTTGAGGTAGTCCATCTCGTAGAGGTGTTCACGCCACTTGCGGTCGAGCACGGCGAGCACCACGCGGCGCTCGAGCTGGCGCAGGCCTTCGCTGCCGAGCTTGTCTTCGAAATCGGAGTACTGGTCCTTGGCGTCGGAGACGATGAGCTCCTTCAGGGCCTCAACGGCCTTGTCGCCCTTGAGCTTGTCGACGGCGTCCTTGGCCGCTTCCTGCTCCACGGCGATCGGGTACACGGAGGAGATGGCCTTGAACAGACCGTCCCAATCCCAATCGGCCGGCTTGTCGGAACCGTTGTTGGCGCCCTTGATGTAGCTCAGCACGGTGTCGTCGATGAACTTGAGGATGTCCTCGTGGATATCCGCGCCCTTCAGCACAGCCTGACGCTCCGCATAAATGACGGTGCGCTGCTTGTTCATCACGTCATCGTACTTCAGCACGTTCTTACGGATTTCGAAGTTACGCGATTCGACGGCCTTCTGTGCGGTGCGCACGCCCTTGGAAACGCTCTTGGCTTCGATCGGCTCGCCTTCCGGCATGCCCTTGGCCATGACACGCGCCACCAGCTGGGTGTTGAACAGACGCATCAGATCGTCCTCGAGGGACAGGTAGAAACGGGATTCACCCGGATCTCCCTGACGGCCGGAACGGCCGCGCAGCTGGTTGTCGATACGGCGGGATTCGTGGCGCTCGGTGCCGAGCACGTACAGACCGCCGAGCTTGACGACTTCCTCATGCTCGTCCTTGACCTGGTCCTTGATTTCGGCCAAAGTGCCCGGCCAACGCTTCTCGTACTCGTCCGGAGTGTCATCCGGAGAATAGCCTTCGGACTTGAGCTTCGCATCGGCGAGGAACTCGACGTTGCCGCCGAGCATGATATCGGTACCACGGCCTGCCATGTTGGTGGCCACGGTGACGGCGCCCTTACGGCCTGCGACGGCCACAACGGCGGCTTCCTTGTCATGCTGCTTCGCGTTCAGCACCTGGTGAGGAATCTTGGCCACGTCAAGCAGAGAGGACACGACTTCGGAGGATTCCACGGATGCGGTACCCAGCAGGACCGGCTGGCCCTTCTTGTGGCGCTTGGCCACATCACGGACGATGGCGGCGAGCTTTTCCTTCTTGGTACGGAAGATCAGATCGTCCTTATCCTCGCGGATCATCGGCTTGTTGGTCGGAATCGGCAGCACGCCCAGCTTGTAGGTGCCCATGAATTCGGCGGCTTCGGTCTCTGCGGTACCGGTCATGCCTGCCAGCTTGTCGTACATGCGGAAGTAGTTCTGCAGGGTGATGGTGGCGAAGGTCTGGTTTTCGGCCTTGACCTCCACGCCTTCCTTGGCTTCGATGGCTTGGTGCAGACCCTCGTTGTAACGGCGGCCCGGCAGGATACGTCCGGTGTGCTCGTCGACGATGAGCACTTCGCCGCCGGTCACGACGTAGTCGCGGTCACGCAGGAACAGCTCCTTGGCCTTGATGGCGTTGTTCAGATAGCCGATCAATGCGGTGTTGTTCGGTTCGTACAGGTTGTCGATGCCGAGATAGTCCTCGACCTTGGTGATGCCCGGATCAA
>ERZ826220.769-NODE-769-length-35839-cov-5.944892_pt1 | contig 35839 bp, 25 predicted proteins | sample MGYA00519927_ERZ826220 | MGnify/ENA primary metagenome ERZ826220 (study PRJEB31778, sample SAMEA3449225) | human gut metagenome | biome: human gut; feature: human-associated habitat; material: faeces | place: United Kingdom | collected 2010/2012 ... | reverse complement strand
CACTTTGCTTTTTTATACCGTATTTTGGACTTTACACATAATTTGAAGAAGAACCGAAGCTCTTATGAGCTTCGTGTGCATTTTTATCTATTCTATGGATTCTATCATCTCAATTAAAGTATCTGTTTCAATATTGCCATAAGATATTATTTGGAAACAGTATCCTTGGTCAGTCCAAAACATATAAGTGTCGCTTTCAAAATAATAAATATGAATTTCTTTATCTTCGACTTGCTTTATGGCTTGACTGACTTTTTGATTGTCAATATTCAATTCCGCATTTTGTGTCGCAGATTGGGTGAATACAATTATGTTCCCTTCCGAACTTTCAAAAGTGACATTTCGTCCCGCATCATTCTCCACAACCTGCGTTTGTTTAAATCCTACCGGCAATTTTGTAATAGAATATACCTTTTCTATTTTTTCAGCAGTTTCACCTTCAAAAAAGTATTTTGTAAAACTTTCATAAACCTCAATTATAAAATTAATCACAGGCTCCCTAATTGCCTTTACACTCATAGAAGCTGCAAACAATGTTATGATTGCAACAAACAGAATTGCTACTCGTTTACCAACAGTATTTATAAAAATGTAATATGATTTTCTTTGTGATTTAATGAGTTTTTCCATTTTCTTATTGAATTTTTCGGAAAATGTAAAATCAATACTGCTTTCATCTGTAGGTATGTGAGCAAATTCCGAAGAAACAACCTCACGAAAAGCAGCTTTAAATTCTTCTCTGCTCATTGACAACTTTCTCATCTCCCGTCATATCAAGCAAGCCTAAAAGCATTTTCTTTCCGCGGACCAACTGTTGCTTTGTTGCCGACACGGATTGGTTAAGTGCTTTTGCGGTTTCGTGTACTGTTATTTCCATAATAAAGTGACAGTATAAAACATCTCTGTATTTTTCACTCAAAGAGCCGATTGCGTGAAGCACTTTTTCATAATCAAACTTGGTGCATACCGTATCAAGAAAACTGTTATCCGTAAGATTATCAATACCGCTTATATCAAACTCTATTACGGTATCCAAAGATACATTATCCTTTTTTGTTGCTTTTATTTTGTTCAGGGCAGTATTTTTTGTTGCTTTGAGAAGATAATTACGAAGATCTGTATTGTTTTTAATTTGTTTAACGGTATCCCAATTCTTTTGGGCTATCCGCAAAAACACATCGCCGACTGCGTCTTGAGCGTCGTCCTCGCTTCCTAAAATGGTTATCGCCAAAATAACCATTTGCTTTCTGTGCGAAAGATATATCTCCTCAAATAATTTTTTATCACTCTCATCATCAAGATAAGCTAAATATAAAGCCAACATACAAAAAATCCTCACAAATCCCTGCCGCCGTATATACAACAATTCAAACGGGCCAATAGGGTACAAATATTTTATTCCTTTATTTTCCAAGTACTTTATTTACGTCGCCTGTATAATTTTCCGGTTCTGAGTTTCCTGTTGCAAATACTCAAGACCGGAAAAAAACTTTTCGTTTACAGGATACCATACCGTATATTATGGTACATAAAATTCCCGTTGTCAAATTTTTCTTTTAATTGTTGTATATTTATGCAATTGGCAGCGGGCGGAGGAAATCCGGAAAAGTGTTAATTACAACAGATGTATTGTCGACAGGTATAACCGAAAAACCATAGGCAGCAGGGAGCTTTTATTTTTGCCCATGTATGTTTTAAGCCGATTTGTCGGTCTTACGGACCTTTAATGCAACTTGAACAGCTTTCTGTTCCTAATATTTCTTTTTGCCTTCTTCACTCTCAAAAAAGGTCTGAATCTGCTTTTTAAATTTTATACTTCAAAGGTTTATGTGCTTTTGGAACAGGAAGAAACCAAGCTACAGCAGGCACGACTACAAAAACAAAGAGGGCGCAAACAGCCGGAACGGACATAGCATAAAGACTGTTAAAACAGGCGCGGGCGAAGTTGAAATAGCCGTTCCGCGAGACAGGAAATCCGAATTTGAACCGCAGATCATCAGGAAAAACGAAACATCAATAAGTTGAGATATTGAAGAAAAGATCATTTCAATGTACGCTGTGAGGTCAGAATTGTAAAAAAAGCCGTATACATAGCAATCGGTATAAATATGGACGTGAAGAAAGATGTTCTCGGTATGTATGTCGGGGAGAATGAAAGCGCAAGGTATTGGCTTTCAATACTTAACGGACTTCGCAACAGAGGTGTAGAGGATATTTTTATTGCCTGCACAGACAACCTGAACGGCTTTTTCGATGCCATTGCCGCCGTATATCCGAAAACTGACATTCAGAACTGTATCATTCATCAGATGAGAAATTCAAGCAAGTATGTTTCCTACAAAGATTTAAAAGCGCTTATGGCTGATCTAAAGGCGGTATACGCTGCACCGGATGAAGCTTCCGCTCTTGCTGCATTAGAGCTTTTTTCCGGCAAATGGGATAAAAAATATCCCAAGATCTCACAGCCCCGGCAGTCCGATTGGGCAAATTTAAGCACCTATTTCAAATTTCCGGCAGAACTGCGAAAACTGATTTATACCGCAAATGCCATAGGAGGCTTTAACCGTCAGCTGAGAAAGGTCACAAAATCCAAATCGGTGTTCCCGACCGACGACAGTCTTTTCAAAATGCTGTATTCGGCAATGACAGACATTACAAAAAAGTGGACGGGCAGACGGCAGGATTGGAGTCAAATTCATGCGCAATTGTCGGTTTTCTATGCTGACCGTATGCCGGTTCAGCACATCACGTCCGGTAAGTAAAGGGTAAATGTACGGATTCGCCGCCCTTGACTTACCTTCCGTTTCTGTGCTATATTGTTAATATGGCGACAGCGGATTCACCGCTGCCGCCGGTAAAATATTTATTTCTGTTTTTACCGCACTTCTGCATTTACACAAAATTTGGGATAGAGCCGTTAAATACAGAATAGTATCTATATGTTCCACTTGGTTTTTAATGTGTCCGGGATTCTGGGTACATATCACTTCTTTGTCTAACAAAAGGGGTTCACTTCATTTTATAGACGGCGGTTATTTTAGTTATCAAAGCTTATATTTTCAACATTTATATTATAATGTTATCGCTCAAGCGGTATTCTCCGGGTGTGATTCCGACCGTTTTTTTAAACGCCTTATTAAAATTAGCCGTGTTATTAAATCCGCACTTTGACGCAATTTCAATTATATTAAGGTTGCTTTCATTTTTCAAAAGCTGCATAGCTGCCTCGACCCGACGGGAATTTATATAGTCCCAAAGCTTTATACCGCTTACCTTACTGAAAAGCGATGAAAAGTAATTCGGCGTAAGTCCCGATAGCCCCGCTAAAGTTTCAAGCGTTAAATTTTCCTGAAAATGCATATCAATATATTCGGTCGCCTTGCGGATAATGCGGTTTTTATCCTTTGATTCCGGCAATGTACTGTCGAAATATCCGAAATCGCGAATAAGTGCAACAATAATCATATTAAGCAGACTTTTAATTTGCAGAGCGTACTCGGGTTTCTTTTTTGAAAATTCTTCGGCAGCAGACATAAAAAGCCCGCGAATTTGCCGCGCGCGGTCGGCGGGAATGCAGTTTTCAAAATTCGGGCTGTGCTGAAAGCAAAAATTGGTGTTCCCATTACTCAGTCTGTCAAAGCTTCTGCCCCAGAGATAGCGCGGCTCAAAATGCAGGTTTATCATTTTAAGGCCGTCTTTTCCCACCTCGGTCACACAGTGCTGTTCGTTGCTTGCAAATACAAAAATTTCATACGGCTTTATCGCATATTTCTTATCGCCTACCGTGTAAATTCCGGAGCCTGCCGTTATAAGTGTAATTTCAAAGCGTATATGGCTGTGCCTTACCAAGGGGCGGCTGCCGCTTTGTACGATTACCTCCCACATTTTTAAAAGCACGCCGCCCGATGTGCTTATCTCACCCAGTTCATTTATCAATTTAATTCCCCAAATCGTAATATAGTTTGCAAATACAATAATATAGTTGATGAAAATTTTACGCGAAATGTTATAATACAATTAGATTTTAACTTTTGTGAGGTTAAAAGTCAATCGTATTTTTTCGGAGGTTAAAATGATAAATACATACTCAAACCCGACAGACCTTAAAATTACAGATATGCGCTTTGTGGATATAGACGGCGCGCCCAAGCGCTGCACTATACTTAAAATAATGACCAATCAGGGTATTACGGGCTACGGCGAGGTGCGCGACGCTTCCTCAAAAACCTATGCGCTTATGCTTAAAAGCCGCATTTTGGGTGAAAACCCCTGCAATGTGGACAGAATTTTCCGCAAAATAAAGCAGTTCGGCGGTCCCTCCCGTCAGGGCGGCGGCGTTTCGGGCATAGAAATCGCACTGTGGGACTTAGCGGGCAAGGCTTACGGCGTGCCGATGTATCAGCTTTTGGGCGGCAAATTCCGCGATGAGGTGAGGGTCTACTGCGATACCGACGTTGACGGCAAGCATACAGGTCACGATATGGGGCTTGCCTTAAAAAAGCGTATGGAAATGGGCTTTACCTTTCTTAAAATGGATCTCGGCATAGGACTTTTGTTAGACGAACCCGGAACCATAAATGCGCCGCTCGGCTTTATAGACGATATGAAAAAATATGCGCCGCACATTCTTAATGTTCAGGGCGGCTCTGTTACGGCGGATATGGTAAAGGCGCAGAAAAGCTACTCAATAGTAACAACTGCGCACCCGTTTACGGGTATTCACCTTACCGAAAAGGGACTCTGCTACCTTGAGAACTATGTCAAGGAGGTAAGAGAGGTTATAGGCTATGAGGTGCCGCTGGCAATAGACCATTTCGGTCACGTTTGCGTGGAGGACTGCATAAGGTTTGCGCGCCGTATGGAGCCTTACAACCTTGCCTGGCTTGAGGATATGGTGCCGTGGATGTATACCGACCAGTATGTACGCCTTAAAAACAGCACGACTATTCCGATTGCAACGGGCGAGGATATATACTTAAAGGAGGGCTTTGAAACCCTTATTAAAGCGGGTGGAGTGTCTGTTATTCACCCCGATATTTTAACCTGCGGCGGTGCTTTGGAGCTTAAAAAGATTGCGGATATAGCGGATGAAAACGGCGTGGCGGTTGCCGTGCATATGGCGGAAAGCCCCGTTGCCTGTTTAGCGGCGGTGCATACTGCGGCGGCAATGCACAATGTGCTGGCGCTTGAGTTCCACTCGGTAGATGTTCCGTGGTGGGCGGATATGGTAACGGGCATTAACAACCCGATATTTGAAAACGGCTTTATTAAAGTTCCTGAAAAGCCCGGCATAGGCTTTGATGAGCTTAACGAGGAGGTTATAAGGGAGCATATAAACCCGCAAATACCCGGTTACTTTGAGTCTACCGACGAATGGAATAAAGAATTTTCAAACGACAGAATATGGAGTTGATTTAATATGAAATATAAAGCAATTTGCCCGCCGGAATGGCTCAGCCGTTCGGCAGTTTACCAAATAAACCCGAGAACATTTTCCCGAGAGGGGACAATAAAAGCAGTTACCGATGAACTGCCAAAGCTTAAAGATTTAGGCTTCAGGGTTATGTATCTTTGCCCTATTTTTGAGGAGGACGACTCTGAGAACAGAGAGTTTTGGAGTACCCGTCAGAAAAAATCGGAGACAAATAACCCCAAAAACCCGTACCGTATGAACAATTATTTTAGGATCGACAGCGAATACGGGACGGAAAACGATCTGCGCGAGTTTATCGAAGAGGCGCACAGGCTCGGTATGAGGGTACTGCTCGATTTGGTTTACCTGCATATAGGGCCGAACGCGCCGATACTTAAAAGGCACCCCGAATTTGCAAGGCAGGACAGGGACGGAAATATTATTTGCACGGAATGGAATTTCCCGTATCTTGATTATACTTCGGACGGACTTCGCGAGTATCTTTGGTGCAATATGATATATTACATAGGCGAGATGGACGCGGACGGTTTCCGCTGTGATGTCGGCGACGGCGTACCTCTTGATTTTTGGGTAGAGGCGCGGCGCAGAATGAAGGCGGTAAAGCCTGATTCGGTTTTAATAAATGAGGGTGTGAATTGGAACTATTTGCTTAAGGGCTTTGATTCCTCTTACTGCTTTGAGTGGCACGATAAACTTTACGGGGCGTTTGCGGGCAAGGCATCGGCGGCGGAATTAAGAAAATTCAGAGAAAAGCTTGAAAAAGAAATTCCGGTTGGCGCAAAACTCATACAGGATATTGATAATCACGATACAGCGACCGATTGGCCGGCGCGCACCGAAACCGTTGCGGGGCACGACGGTATGGAGCAGATAGAGGTTATCAATTATCTGCTTGACGGCATACCTATGGTATACTGCGGGAACGAACTTGCGGATTCCGCCAATCACAGTATGTTTGCAAACCGTTTTCATATGGGTAAATATGAGGTGACCGACCGCAAAGGGTTGGAAAAGCTTGATTACAGTATTCGCCGACAGGAAATTATGAAAGGGCTTAATGCCTTAAAGCTTGAAAGCGATATACTCTGTTATGGAAGCACGGTATGGGTTGATAATTCTGCGCCCGAAAAGGTGTTCTCATTTTCTAGGGAATACGGCGGCAAAAAAATAGTGTTTATAGGGAATATAAGCTGTGAAAAGGCAGCTTTCAGGTTTAATACGGAGCCGGGCGGCAGGGCTCTTTTCACAAACGGCGCGGAAAAAATATCCGACGGCACTATAGAGCTTGAACCGCGCGGATATATCGTGCTTGAAAAATAAGCGGGGGGTTAATTAAAGTGAATCTGTTTTCCGAAAGAAAATTTATATCCGCAAAAACCGGCAAAGGGCTTAAATATTTATACTATTCCCCGAATACCGACGGTAACCTACCGCTTATTATTTATCTGCACGGCGCGGGCAGCAGGGGAACTGAGCTTTCGCAGCTGTCGCACGCGGGACCGATAGGCGAGCTTGAAAAGGGCAGAAATATACCGGCGAGAATGGTTGCCCCTCAGTGCTGCGGCGACACGTGGTTCGAGCTTTTTGAAACACTTATAGATTTTGCCGAGAATATGGCGAACGAAAGCGGCGTTGATAAAAGCAGAATATATCTTACCGGGGTAAGTATGGGGGCATATGCCGCGTGGCAGCTCGCAATGACAAAGCCCGATATGTTCGCGGCGCTTGTTCCTGTTTGCGGCGGCGGAATGTACTGGAATGCCGCACGGCTTAAGAACATCCCTATTCGGGCATTTCACGGTGCTCTTGATACAACCGTCCTGCCGGAGGAAAGCGTTCATATGGTTGCGGCAGTAAACAACAGCGGTGGTAAAGCAGAGCTTACCGTATATCCCGATATGGCGCATAACTCGTGGGAAAGAGCGTTTGCAGACGACGAAATGTGGAAATGGATGCTTTCACAGAAAAGAGGATAAAAATGAGTAATCTTGAAGAATGCATTATTAAAGCGCATGAAGACGGGCTGGTTGATCATATTGCGGTACGGGTTGGCAAGGGTGAACAAATACTGAATGATTGCTTTTATTCCGCAGATTATGAGATAAATTCAAAAACGCTTTTTGATATGGCGTCGGTAACAAAGATAATGGTTACTACAATGCTTACGCTAATTGCGGCAGACAGAAAACTATTAAATTTTGACGATAAGGTAAATCGGTTTTTTCCGTGTCCGAATGATAAATCGGAGCTTACAATAAAGCATTTACTGACGCATACAATGGGCTACGGGCATCGCTCGCTCTGCGAAAAAGGCAACACATATGATAATATTCAAAATTATGTACTGTCGTTGCCGTGTGATTTCCCTGTAGGGACTAAAGTTGATTATAGCTGTCCGGGATTTATTCTGCTTGGAAAGATTTTAGAAAAGGTATTCGGCGACAGGCTTGACCGCCTTTTTATCAGCCTGATTGCCGCTCCGCTAGGAATGGAATCAAGCGGCTATTGTCTGAATTGTAAGGACGCGGTAAACAGTAATCTGTCGGAAGCGGAAAGAGGACTGGTTAACGATTATAACTGCCGTTTTTTAGGCGGCGTTGCAGGAAACGCGGGGCTGTTTTCTAATATAGACGATATTACAAAATATATGCTGATGCTCCAAAAACACGGCGAACCTTTGGTATCAAGGGGAACGTTTGATCAGGCAATAATGAATCATACGGAAAAAATGTCTCAATCCAGAGGACTCGGCTTTCTTTATGTTGACAGTAAATATTCACAAACCGGTCGGTTGTTTCCGAAAGGGTCAATAGGTCATTGCGGACATACCGGTCAATCGGTATTTATTGATTTAAAATCAAATGTTTATGTTATTATCTTATCGGACGCTACGGTTACGGTTGAGAAAAGATACGGTTATAACTATGAAAAGGTAAAGCTTCTCAGGGAAAAATTACATAATGCTGTTGATAAAGATATTCGGGGTACTTAACAAGAATAATTCATAAGATGAAAAAATGAATTTTAACAACAGAACATATATGCTTTAAAAACCGAAGATTGCACAAAGCTTAGATTTAAGCCGGTTAATATCCGTATTTTCGGTTTTGCACGGTGAAGAAGCCGACAAGGCAATAATCACGGCAGGAAAGATAAGTAAGCTTAGGGAGATGCCAATTTAAAAATGGGCTTATCAACGGTGAAATTCCGAAAAGCACTAAAATCGTACTTTTTTATAACGTTAGGTTCAATTCTAATGTCAGTAGGGATCTATTTTTTCAAATTCCCCAATAATTTTTCAACAGGCGGAGTCAGCGCTTTGGCTTTAATACTGTCTTCGTTAGTGCCGCAGGTTACTCCAAGTGAATATATGCTTGTGACAAATATTATTCTGCTTTTTGCAGGGGTGGCAGTATTCGGGAAAAAATTCGCTTTCAAAACAATTTATTGCAGTATGATCCTATCGCTGTTTACATTGCTGTTTGAAAAAATCATACCGCTGACACATACTGTAACGAACGAAAAAATGCTCGAACTGATTTTTGCAATCGGATTAACGGCAGTGGGCAGCGCAATGATATTTAATGAATATGCAAGCTCAGGCGGCACTGATATAATTGCAATGATTTTAAAAAAATATACGAATTTAAATATCGGTAAAGCTTTGTTATGTGCGGATTTTGTTTTAGCAGGCGCAAGCATATTTGTTTTTAACATTGAAACCGGATTATTTTCACTTTTAGGGCTTCTACTCAAAGCGTTTGTTGTGGACGCGGTGATTGACAGTATCAATTTAAGTAAGTGCTTTATTATAGTGACAAGTAAAAACAAAGAAGTATGTGAGTTTATAAACACTGTTCTAAATAGAGGCGCAACAATTTCAGATTGCAAGGGTTCGTTTACGGACGATAGCAAGACGATGATCGTTACGGTTTTAAAGCGCAATCAGGCAAAGCTTTTAAAACAGTACATAAAAGAAATAGACAGGCATGCGTTTACTTTAATACTTAATTCAAGCGACGTTTTGGGCAAGGGGTTCAGGAACGTTTTGTGAAATTAAAATTGAAATATAAGCGAGAGATGAAAATGAACTTTAACGACAGGGAAAAAATAATTCAATTAACGCCTTTATGGAAGGGCGAAAGACTGCCCGACGGCAGACCGAAGGTAGAGGATAAATACCTTGACGCGCTTTACGGTATGACGCTTGAAGAAGTTTGGAAACCTATCTTTGTGTTAGGTTACGAGCACCAGTTTGTAGGCGGCGGAGAAAACCCGCTTAACACCCTGCACGATGACGGCAGAAAGTTAGTGGGCAGAGCCGTTACCTGCACCTACTGCCCGACCCGCCCCGATTTACACGATGTGCAGTTTGCGCGCGGTGCTGAGGACGGCTTGCAGGGAAACTATAACCAGTGGGTAATAGATCACCTTTATGAACGCGATGTTGTAGTTTGCGATATGTATGATAAAATATACAAGGGCACGTTTTTGGGCGGCAACCTTACAACCGCGCTGCACAACCGTACCAAAACAGGCGGCGCGGTAATATGGGGCGGCATAAGGGATGTTGAGCAGATGAAAAAGGTGCCCGACGTTCAGGTTTATTACAGGGGAATTGACCCCACGCCCATACGCGAATTTGTTATGAAGGACTGGAACGATATAACCAATTTCGGCGGGGCGGTATGCCTGCCGGGTGATATTGTCTTCGGCGCGGGCGGCGGCGTGCTGTTTATACCCGCGCACCTTGTGGCGGATGTTGTTGAGGGAGCGGCTAAGACCCATGTTAAGGATGATTTCGGCTTTGAAATGATTTGTCAGGGCAAATTCACAACCGCCCAGATAGATAAAAACACCTGGACGGAAGAAATGCTTGATATGCTGCTCGACTGGATAAAGACCGACCCGCGCGGCGAGGAATACCGTGACCTTGACTGGTCAAAGGAGTACGATTTAGCCCGCAACGGCGACCCGAACGATACCCAGACAGCGTTGTAATTGAGGTGAAAATTATGTCAAACAGAAAACGCGTGCTTGTAACAGGCTCGTCAAGAGGCATTGGCAGAGCAATAGCAATAAGGCTTGCAAGGGACGGCTATGAGGTGATAGTCCACTGCGCGGGAAACACCGAAAAGGCAGAGGAAACAAAGCGGATAATCGAAGAAAACGGCGGCAAAGCCGAGGTTATTAAGGCTAACCTTTGCGACACGGCAGAAACCGCGCTTTTAGCCGAAAAAATGGGCGATATAGACGCGCTTGTGCTTAACGCCTCACTCCAGTACAGAAATCACTGGGAGGAAATACCGCTCAGTGAGGTTTATGAACAGTTAAACTGCAATTTTGTGTCATCCTTAATGCTTATACAGGCGGCAGTGCCTAATATGAAGAAAAAGGGCCGGGGCAGAATTGTAACCGTCGGTTCGGTACAGGAGGCAAAGCCCCACCCCGATATGCTTATATACTCCGCAAGCAAGGCGGCGCAGACCAATATGGTAAAATCGCTGTCGCTCCAGTTAGCACCGTTCGGTATAACGGTCAACAATATGGCGCCCGGCGTTATTTATACCGACCGCAATGTTGAGGCGCTCTCCGACCCCGAATACGCGAAAAAGGTTACTGCCTCAATTCCTGTCGGGTTTTACGGAACGCCCGATGACTGCGCGGGCACGGTAAGCCTTTTATGCTCGGACGAGGGACGGTATATAACGGGGCAGAGCATTTATGTTGACGGGGGAAAAAGCGTGCAATGAAAACGGTTTTTGGGGCAAAGCGGATATGTTTTAAAAAGCGGCAATACCGAAATTATAACATACCCAATCATTACGATATGTTTCTGTCCAACTCCGAAGATCCGCTTTTGTTTTCAAAAAATATTAAGGGGGCTTGTTATGGAGTTTAAAAAAGAGTATCTGTTTTTATAACATTTGTGATGTCAAAAGCTTAAAATACCGTTTGTAACCGTTTTGTTTGAAAATCACAAGGTATAGCTGATAAAAAGCGTCAATCAGAGCCGTTATAATGTATCAGTCTTCAAAAAAGGTGCATTTATTCGGTGCAATGTTACTAAAATATATGCACTTTTATTTTCAAATAATGTGTTATAATTATTAAGTAGTTCCTATAACAATCCAATCTTTAAGGCTTATAAAAGTTAGGAGTATGATTATGAATAAGAAAATTATCAGATTATTGTCGCTTATACTTGCGGTATTCCTGTGCTTATCCGCAGTCGGCTGCGGCAAAGGCAAAGAAGCTGACAATACAGCCTCCGACAACGGCGGGGAGCTTGATATGGCAGATCTCGACGATATTGACATTTCCCTTGACGGTACGGTTTCCGACGACGGAACATCAGGCGGCTCCGGCGGCAGCAAAAATCCGGTGAAAGAAATTAACGCAAAGGACAGACTTTCGGTATTTGGTAACATACCTAAAAAGCTGAAGGGAACAAGCGTCACCTTCGCTCATTGGGGAGATGAAGGCGGCGAGGAATATGTTAAGGTCGCAAAGGAATTCACAAAGCTTACCGGCATTAACGTTAAGTGGGAGCTTTACAGCGAACGTACATACGCTGCAGACATTGCAATTAAGGTTGCTTCGAATAAGGGTCCTGACATTATAGTGCTCTGCGATTCGATTCCTCAAATATTTAAGGTTGCACAGCCTCTTACCTCAATATTTGATATAAATGACGGCTTCTGGGATCCCAGAGTAACCAAGGCAACCTCTTTTAACGGCAAGGCTTATTTCGTAAACTCCTATTATTCGCCTTATGCACCTACAACTCCGATTGTAGTTTACAACAAAAAGATATTCAACGATAACGGACTTACATCACCTGTGGATTATATAAATCAGAATAATTGGACATGGGAGACATTTAAGCAATGTATGCTTGACGCTAAAAAGCTTGGCTTCTACGGCGGTGTTTTAGATCCGAGATATATGGCGCTTACTATGGGACCTGTATTTATGACCTATAATCCTTCAACGAGCCGTGTTGAAAGAGTGAAAAACAACGACGCTATCCTTAAATCCATGAAATTCTTTGCAGAATGCAAAGCAGAGGGTCTTGTAGGTAACTACTATATAGCACAGTGGCCGGCAGGCAATATTGCAATGCTTACAACCGACCACTATGCGCTTAAACGCAACGGTTACTTAAAGGATATGAAAGCAAGCGATTACGGCGCAGTAAAAATGCCTACCTCATACGGCGGCGTACCCTGCAACTATTCAGGCTCCTCTTGCCGTGCATATGGTATTGCACAGAAGGCAAAGAATGTTGAGGGAGCATATTATTTTCTGCGTTACTTCCTTGATGTTGATAACTGCAACAATGCAACAAATATCTTCGGAAACAAAGAAATGCAGAAGTTCTATACACAGGAAGTTTTAGCAAATTACAAAAATCAAAATTATAATATGAGTATTTTAAAGGGTCCGCTTTTACTCGTAAATCATGAATGGCCGCACACCGACAGCTTTAAGGAGCTGTACAGTTCTTCCTCTGAGCAAATGGCGGTTGCTCTTTCAAAGGTTGATAACGTATTTGACGGCGCGGTTACAGAGTCGAATAAGGTGCTTGACGGTTTAAAATAAATTATTGTTCAATCTGATTTGGGGCAAAGCCTTAGAAGCTGCGTTTCTTAATAGCTTTGCCCTATTCGGTTTAATTTCGCTTACGGTTTTCTTTCCTTTGCGGAATATTAGAAAGACGACTGTTTTGTGTTTATTTGAAAAACTGATAATTATAACAAAACTCTCTATTATACAAAGGAGGAAAGTGGTTTGAAAAGACTATTATCAGCATTATCAGCAAGTGTGTTACTTGTAACAGCGATTATTTCAACCCCGTTTGCTGCGGCTGTAAATAACAACCCTACCGCAACCGACAGAGTAATCGATCTGTCAAAATCGCAGTTACTGATTACCAGTGACAACACTGCTATGACATATGATACCGAAGGCGAAAAATTAAAGCTTTCTGCACAACAGTGGTATTGGGATAATAAACCCATACGTGCGGTCGGCAGTAAATCAACTTGGTGTAAAGAGATAGGCTTAAAGTATACAAATGGCGCTTGGGTGCAGCTTGAGAGCGGCAAAAGGTATGCCGTAACGTTGAATTACAGGATCGTTAATAATAATGGGAACAGCCAAGACGCACGTAATCTGCCGCAGATTGCCATCGGTTATGACGGTAACGGATCACCAACCTCTAAGGGTGCGTTTTATGTAGCTGCCGTAAAAAATCATACAAAGACCGACGCAGGAAGCAGCTATTACCTCACTGCTGAAATAACGGGAAACGGCAAGCCGCTCAGAATAGGCTTTACCGGCGTTGTGAAATTTGAAATCAATTCAATTTTATTACAAGAAATTGACGCCGCCGCAGAAAATCAGGTTACCGTTGTATACTGTGACGACGGCGAATATAAAGCCGAGTTTGCAGAAGAGGGCGGAGCCCTAAAAACCCCCGTTAAGGACGGTATGGAATTCGTCGGTTGGTATTCTTCTCCCGATTTCAGCGGAGAAAGGGTTACGGCAGCCGCCGCAGGCGCCGTACTTTACGCTAAATGGGCGGGCACCGGCGATGATTTATTTATTAAAATACATGACGGCATAACCGATTCCCCAAAGCTTGTTAAATACAAGAAGGGCCAAGAATTGGATGAACCTTCAAGAACAGGCTTTAGGTTCCTTGGCTGGTATAAATACAGCGGGTTCCTTGGCAGACCTATAACAAAGGCCGCAGAAGGAATTGAGGATTTGTACGCCAAATGGGAAGAAATCGATCCGAAGCTTGACACAGACGTTGATTTAACTAAAAATTCGAAAATCATAACAACAGAAACGAGTGCCGATTCTAAATTAACTCTTAAGGGCGCTAAAGCAGTATTCGATATTTATGCCTATTCGAGAAAATTGAGCGATTCCGTTCCGACAGAGGTCACATGGTTCCCCGGCTATAATTTTAAAGACAGTAATAATAATTGGATCAAGCTTGAACAGGGTCAGACCTATACGTTTGAAACGGTATATAGGGTAGACAAGGTTGCCGCGGGCGACAATGTAGGTATACAAATAGGCTACGGCGTAGATTATCAGTTAGGTACAAACCGTACATACGTAAAGAGTTTTGAAAAACGAACAAAGAGCGACGAGGGAAAGACCTTCACTTTTAAGGCGACCTATACTGTTGACAGTAATGTATATACAAAGCTTTTGTTCTCAGGTCAGGGCACGGTCACGGTATTAAGTATTAAGATCAAGAAGATACCGGAGATATTAGTTGATACAGAGTTCGGAACACAGACCTATGAAGCTTATGAATTAGGCTCTAAAAGCGGAGTTTTAGGCGATAAAAACGGTACAAACGTAACCAATGAAAAAAATCATACGGCAGGCTCTGCGAGCAATAAGTCATTGAAGCTTCCTATCAATACGGGACTTTCAAGACTTACTGCCAATACTGTTATTTCTCTTAACGGCGCTCCGCTTACCGTAAGGGAGGGCAATGCATACTCAGTCAGCTTTTATCTTTACTCACCTAAAGATATGAACGATTTAGTTTACAGTGTTAACAGCGTCGGAGATACCTTGCAGGGTAATTATCTTAAATTCTTCAATCAGGAAGCAAGGGGCAAGGTTTCGTTAAAGGCTAATGAATGGACAAAAGTAACTGCATATATACCGAAGCTTGCCGGCTGTGCAGCGTCGAACGATATGTTATCCATCGCCGTTTCTTCTTATGATTATGACGGCAGCTTCGTTTATCTTGATGATGTAAGCATTAAACAGTATGTAGATTCTGAAGTTCTGGTTTACAATTCAAACGGCGGTTCTGCGGTTAAACCCCAGCGTGCATTTGCAGGCGAGCGTTTAGGCAATCTTGCCGAGCCTGCAAGAAGCGGATTTATGTTCGACGGCTGGTATTACGATGAGGCTTTAACAAATGAAGTTAATTCTTTTGATATATTCCCTGCTGATACGACAGATTTAGTTATTTATGCAAAGTGGACGGAAATGCCTACCGTGGCTAAGGATTTTGACGCAGGAACCTTTGATGAAGAAATTTATGAGTGTGTAACTCCCTATAGCAACACTTTAAGCGATTTGGACGGCGTTGTTTACGGCGAAGATTACAAGCGTATAGGTAAGAATGCCGCTTGGGTTAAGTTTGCCGGAATTTACGGTAACGGTACTGTTGAAGAAGACGGCGCACTGCTGCTTACAAACGAGCAATTCAACAATGTAAGCGATAGCACCGGCAGAACCGCAGCAGCCCTTATGAATAAGGACGGTACGCCGTTTACGGTAGTAAAAGGTCAGCGTTATACTATTGAGTACGATTATGTATCTGCCGGAAACTACGGTCTTGCATATTTACAGCCGATTATTTTTGAGGGCAGTATTTACGGCGGTTTCGGTAACACAACAGGTCAAGGATTAGACAAGGTATCCGTTCAGGCGGCCGATTCCGATTATCAGACATATAAGCAGTCCTTTGTTGCGGAAAGAACGGGTATAGTTTACTTTACTCTTACTGCCCGTGCCGACGGTAAGAATGTTGATACGCACGTTTACGAGAAGGTTTATCTTGATAACGTGAAGATAAAATTAAATCCAAATGTACATAAAGTGACCTTTAATACAGGAAACAGCGTTTATGCCGTAAGATACGGAATTACGGGCGAAGAGGTTGTTGTTGCAAATGCGCTTAATTCCGATACTCCGGGCGTAACCTTCGACGGCTTCTATACCGATAAGGAATTCAAAACCCGTTTTGACGATAAATTTGCTGACAGAGATATAACGGTATACATTAAATATAAGACCTTAAATTATGAAACTCCTTCCGATTTCAAGAATCCGATCAAATTGGATTTCGAAGAAACCGATATATTAAAGGACTTCTACCGTCAGTCTAAGTATATGACGTCTTGGTCAAGAGAAACTCAAAACGAATGGTTGTTTATAACGGGCGATTCTAAAAATTCGCTGAACGGCAGTAACTGTATAAAGCTTAACGGATTTAACACCTATTGGAACGAAGCGAAATTTGTTCTTTACGATATCAATAATCCCGACGGCGTTATGCTTCTCGATAAGGGCGCAAAATACCGCGTTAAAATTATGGTAAGATGCGAGGACAGCTATGAATCTCCGGGAGACCTTACGGTTTGCCTTGAAAACCCGAAAAAGAGATACCTGCTTGAAGAAAATCCGAGCGCTGCGCTTGTTTATGATGAAAACGGCGACAGCGGCAATTATATGATGTTCACCGCGGACATTGAAGTTCCGGAATCCTTTAGTTATTTCCCGATGCTTGCAATCAGAAAGAATGCAAACGCTTTACAGAGCCTCTTTATTGATACCGTTTCGGTTGAAAAGCTCAGAGATTGCACTGTAACCTATGAGACAAACGGCGGTTCTTCTGTTGAAAAGGCAACCGTTCAAATTCACGAAAAGGTTTTCGATCCGGGCGAGCCCTACAAGGAGGGCTATGAATTCTTAGGTTGGTTTACAAACAGTAAATTCACCGGAAACAGGTGGAATTTCGATAAGGATACAGTTGAAAGCGATATGACGCTTTACGCTAATTGGAAGCGGGAAACGGTAAAAGTAATCACAGAAGAAACCGATAAAGAGGGTGAAGGTGAAAGGGTCAGCAACGGTAAGGCACCGTTAATTTTGGATCCCGACGGCGTTAAGAAATCGGCTGACAACAATCAGAAGGCCGGAAGCCTGTCAGATGAAGCAATGCCGATTTGGGCAATAGCGTTGATAATTGCCGGCGGAGCTTTGCTGCTTAGCGGATTGGCAGTATTGCTGATAATTATTGTTAAAAAGAAAAAGGAAAGCAGGTAACTAAACCATGAAAAACAAAATAACAGCTATTTTGTTAATATCAGTATTAACATTTTCCTGTCTTTCCGGCTGCAAAGATCGGGCAAATACCGCTAAAGTGCCGAAAACAGGAAATGAAGAAATCAAGCCGCAGCTTGTGGTTGCTGCTAATCCAAGCTTGGTTTTCGACGGGCGGAACAGCGTTATAGCCTTTAACGACGTTAAAAATGCCATGACGGCTGACCGAAAGGCCGCAACCCTTACTACGCTTTATGATGAAACCGATTGGGCTATGGTTTATAAGACCGGTGAGGATTGGAAAAAGCACGGAATCTACGGTATAGAAAAATGGCATAACGGCGCTCATATTTCCTCCGATAAATTAGGCTCATACAGCTTTTCCGATGACGGGACAATTTCCCTAATGCCTTACACAACAGCCGCCGCAAGACTCGGTGCTTATGAAAACGGTTCGCCTTTAGAAGCGGGTCTGCTGGTTTCCATTTCCGGCAATGAGCAAAACGCTCTTTGCTATCAAATCAAACAGGACGGCTATTTGACAATTCCGGCGGGTAAGCTTACTGCTATTGACAGCGTAGGCGAAATTAAAACCGGATTTTTAGCTGAAGACAATGACAGCAGAAGCGCGGCTGTAGAATTTATTGTTAATACCAGAGTTGTTTGGTCAGGTGAATTTGTAAACTCTACCGCCGGTGACGGTACAGCCGTAACCGAGCTTAGCTATCCGGATATCGGCGGTATTGAGGTGAATGCAGGAGATAAATTCTTTTTGAGCTTTAAGCTCGACGCCAAGGCTAATAAGCCCGAAGATATAAAGCCGACAAAGCCTGCAGAATCGAGCGGCAAAAAGGATAATGATACTGCCGCGCCGACAGAACAGGTTACAGATATTCCTATTATGGACGGTTATGATTCGCACTTTAAGATAGTTCGTTCAGACAGCGCCGATATTAAGGAGCAGCAAATAGTTACAAAGCTGCGTTCGGCAATGGTAAGCGCTTTAGAGGCAGATGTTATTACCGTTACCGATGAAATGGGAGCTGCTGCTAACGAGCTGCTTATCGGCAGAACAAACAGGCCGGAATCGGTTAAGGCTTATGACGAGCTTACCTCTTACAGAGCCAACAACGGCTCCGACTTCATAATCCGTATGGATTCGGGCAAGCTTGTAATTGCGGCTAATACCGATTATTCATTACAGCTTGCTGTCAATTACTTTTTGGAAAAATACTGTAATTCCGATAAAGCCAAATTACCTTCAAATCTTAATTACTGCTACAGACCGGAGCTTAAAAATATCACAATCGGCGATAGAAGCATAGCTTCCTTTACAATAAGAACGGAGAAATATCCCTCTGTTATGGCAGTAAAGGCGGCAGAAAACTTAGCTCAGTATGTTATTGAGAAAACCGGCTATAAGCTGAAAATCGAAAAGGACACCGCAGAAACTGCAAACGAGATTTTAGTGGGTATGACGACGCGCTCCGGAATTTCCGCAGAAACCTTTAAGAGCAAATCTTTAGATTTAGTTAAGGGGCTAAGCCGAAAAACACTCGGTAATGACGATTACAGTATCTTTATTAAATCGGGTAAGCTTTTCTTGGAGGCAGGCAGCGACTATGCCGCGAACTTTGCGGTTACACAGCTTATAGCAAAGCTTAAGGAAAGCGGCACACTGGCTTCTGATTTTACCCTTTCGGGTAATTACAAAAAGAAGGATTACGCCCTTACCGACGCTTATGCTTACACCTGGGGCGATGAATTTAACGGAAGCTCGCTTAACCGCAAAAATTGGGTGCTTAACAGTAAGTTTAAAATAAGGGTAGGTCCTTATTATTCAAGTAACGACGCTTATTATCTCAACTCAAAAAAGTCTTTGGATAATAATGATCCGAATGATGATTTCGGAGGACCGTGGATTAATGCCGGAAACGGATTTATGCAGGAGGGCTACTTAAAAAATACCATTGGCAATTCAACGGTTGAAAATAATATGCTGGTTCAAACTGTATATAAAACAAGCGAAGGCTATAACGAAAATGTTATCTGCACCGACGGCAGAATGGAATTCAGGTACGGTATACTTGAAGCCCGTATAATGCAGTCCTCTGCGAACGGAAGCATAAGCGCCTTTTGGACCAGAACAAGAGACGGAGCTAAAGTCGTTAACGAAATTGATATCAGCGAAACCTTCGGCGAGGATAAAATTAAGCCTAACCTTCATACATGGGGTTCGGCGCATACAGATCACGGCAGTATGATAAGCGTAAGAAATATAAAATATCCTCAAAACGGAGAGCATTTCTATGATACGTTCCATCATTTAGCTGTTGAGTGGACTCCCGATTTCATAAATATGTATCTTGACGGCGAGCTTTATCTTTCGCAGGATATAACCTCGGATACATGGGCGGCCTTCAAGGAAACTACCTATGTTGTATTTAGCTGTACTGTGCCTTCGGGGGATTACGCTTACGGAAATAATCCCGGCAGTATAATCACCAATCAGGGAGTTAACCAATATGCTGCCGCAAGGCTGTTTGACAGAAACGGCGACGGCAGGATCGATATAAACGATTTTTGCGAAAAGCAGTATGTTGACTATTTGAGACTTTATCAGATAAATTCGCGTAAATATTCACTTAGCGCAAAATAGATTAAAACTTTATGAGGTATAACGGATGAACAATTTTAAAAAAATTACGGCATTTATATTATCATTGACTTTGGTTTTAATACCGCTTAATGCCGAAAAAATGAATAATGTAAAGGCAGAAAGCTCATCCGTTATACCCGACGGTGAATATTCAGCCTATAAAGCCGGCTTGAATTATCCCAATTCAACCGAAGAGCTGGTTTTGGGTGACGGAGATTATCTGACCGCAGATAAGCAAAACGGCGCAGAGTGGAGCTTTGATACAAAATCTGATTCTAAATATAACATAAAGCTTGTTTTTGCTCCTACGGACGAGAATACAAACATTTATAAATATTCGCTTTTTATTGATAATTCGCTCCCCTTTAAAAGCTGCGAGGAATTAAAGCTTCGCACATATTGGGAGGATGACGGAGGAATAAGGACACTCACGAACGGGGATCAGGTGAATCCGCTTCAAAAATGCATTACCGAATTTACGGAGCAGACGGTTTCCGACCCTGACGGCATAGAAAATTCACCCTATGAATTTATGCTGAGCGCCGGTAGGCACACAATTAAAATCGTATCGCTCGGCAAGGCCTTTAAAATTCAAAGGATCATACTTTCGCCCGTAGAGGAAATTAAGAAATACAGCGAAGTATCGCAGGAATACAAAAATTACAAAAATTATAAAAATTATGACGGCAAGCAAATTGTAATAGAAGCCGAGAATGCGCTTTATAAGAACGAATATTCACTAACCTCAAAGAGCGACAATTCTACAGCGGGTATTTCGCCGTCAAGTCCTACCAATTCGCTTATAAATTATATAGGCGGAACAAATTGGAAGGAGCAGGGCACCGAAATCGTTTGGAATTTAGATGTAAAGAAGGACGGACTTTATAAAGTAGGCTTTGCCTTTAAGCAAAGCTATGTTACAGACGGCTTGGTTTACAGAAATCTTAAAATCGACGGTAAAACTCCGTTTTATGAGGCGGGGAACATACCTTTTGCTTATTCTTCAAAATGGCAGTTTGAAGAATTTAAAGACGAAGAAGGCAGCGATTATTTAATTTATTTGACCGCGGGCAGCCATAAGCTTTCGCTTTCTGTCACTCTTTCCGATACCGCCGAGGTCTTTAAAAGACTGAAAGAGGTTATATCTGCCTTGGGCGATCTTTACCTCGATATTGTAATGATTACAGGCGAGGATCCGGATACTAACCGTGACTATGAGCTTCATAAGCAGATCCCCGAATTCGAGGAAACCCTGAACGACAGCCTTAAAAAGCTGAATGCCTTATCAAAGGATCTAAATGGGAATTTAAAGGTTAACGGCGAGCTTAACGGCGCGGTTAAAAATATGTCAAGGGTAGTAAAAAATATGCTTGACAATGTTTATGACGCACATTTGCAGGTTAAAAATTATTACACCGCACAGCAGACTTTAAGCACCTGGCTGTATGATATTAAGAATATGTCCCTGGCGTTAGATCAGATTATTTTAGCTTCTCCCCAAAAAGAGTTTGATACTCCGAAGGCGAGCTTTTTAGAACGACTTAAATTTTTTATTATAAGATACAGCGAATCCTACAGTAAAAATTCGTCAACGGTAACGAGCAGTAAGGATAAAAGCTTAGATAACATTAAAATTTGGGTCAATTGGGGAAGAGATCAGGTTAAGGTTTTAAATTCACTTATACAGGATAGTTTTACTCCGAAGTACGGGATCAACGTTACGGTCGAACAGGTAAACGCAACGCTTGTTCAGGGCGTTATTTCGGGCAATTCACCCGATCTGTACCTGCATATGGCAAGAACAGAGCCTGTAAACCTTGCTATGCGCGGCGTGCTTTATAATTTAAAGAATTTTGACGATTATGAAAAGGTTTTGGAGGAAAATTTCCAAAAAGGTTCAGATACGCCTTATCTTTATAAGGACGGCGCCTATGCCCTTCCGGATACGCAAAACTTTTTTGTAATGTTTTACAGAACGGATATTTTCGATAAATTAGGTCTTAACCCGCCGAAAATCTGGGAGGATTTCTTAGCTGTAACCGGAATTTTACAGCGTAACAAAATGAATGCATATTTGCCGTATACAAAGCTTGGTGCGGCGGGTACCGTAAATATAGGAACCGGCGGACTTACAATTTTCCCCACTATGCTTATTCAGCGCGGAGAAAGTCTCTACAACAAGGAGTTTAACGCCACGAATTTGGCAAGTCCGATTTCGGTTGAAGCGTTTAAATTCTGGACCGAGTTCTATACGGATTACAGTCTTGATCAGGACGCAAACTTCTTTCAAAAATTCCGTGTAGGAACAATACCCATGGGAATTGCAAGCTATACGCAATGCCTGACCTTCAGCGCCGGCGCACCTGAAATTGCGGGCAAATGGAGCATTGCCGAAATACCCGGTATAGCAGAAGAGGACGGCAGTATCAATAATATCTGTTCGGGAGCGGGCACGGGCGCCTCAATAATGAAATCAAGCAAAAATAAGGACGCGGCTTGGAATTTCCTCAAGTGGTGGACGTCAAGCGAAACTCAGTATCGATATTCCTCTGATGTTGAAGCAATTTTAGGGGAAACCGGCAGAGTGGGCACTGCAAATAAAAACGCGCTTCCGAGACTTGTTTGGGAGGATAATGAGATAGACGTAATTACCTCTCAATGGAGCAAGCTTCGCGAAATTCCCGAAGTGCCCGGAAGCTATTATGTTTCCCGTTCGATAGACCAAGCCTTTTGGGCGACTAAAAACGGTAATAAATCCGCAAAAGAGTCGATTGTTCATTGGTCGGAAGAAAGTAACAATGAAATCGCACGTAAGATTAAAGAATACGCAAATAAGGAGCAGTAGAATATGAAAAACAATAATAAATTTTTTACTGTTCTGAAGGAGCGTTGGCAGATATATTTGCTTATCGGACCGTTTTTGATTCTTTTTGTACTTATGACGGTTTTACCCATATTGTCCTCTGTTGTATTAAGCTTTTTCAATTATGATATGGTGTCGCCTCTGTCCTTCAGCGGAGTTGAAAACTATTTAAGAATGTTTATACAGGACGATATTTTTTGGACAATTCTTAAAAACACATTTATTTTGGCAATTCTAACGGGACCTACGGGCTTTTTGCTTTCCTTTGTTCTTGCCTGGATGATAAATGAGTTTAATCAGGGACTCAGGACGCTTCTTTCCTTTATGTTTTATGTGCCGTCGCTTGTGGGTAACGCGCTTTATGTTTGGACGGTAATTTTTTCAAGCGACAGCTACGGCTATATGAACAGCATTTTGCTTTCCTTACGCTTGATAACGCAGCCTAAGCAATGGTTTTCGGATTCAACGCTGATTGTTCCGATAGTTGTTATGATCCAATTATGGATGAGTATGGGTATATCCTTCCTTTCAAACATTTCTGGACTTCAAAATATCAATCCCGAACTTTTTGAGGCGGGTGCGGTTGACGGCATCAGAAACCGCTGGCAGGAGCTTTGGTATATAACGCTGCCCGGTATGAGAAATATGCTTTTTTTCAGTGCGGTTATGCAGATTGCAAGCGCTTTTTCAATCAGCAATATCGTAACAACTCTTGCGGGTTATCCTACGGTAGGATATGCTGCGGATACAGTGGTTTCATACCTTACGGATATAGGCTCTGTCAGATATGAAATGGGTTATGCCTCTGCTCTTTCGGTAGTGCTGTTTATAGTCATGTTTGCTACAAGGGGTATTACCGTTAAATTACTTAAAAAGGTGGGTCAGTAATGAAAAAATTCAAAGAAATACTGACCGATATGAGAAGAACCGAAAAGGTTCAGGTGCGAAAGTATACGCGTTCAAAATTCGGCAATTTTCTGTTTTTTGCCTTTCTGTTTTTGTTTGGTGCATTTTCGGTTTTACCGTTAATTTACAGTATTGCCACATCATTTAAGCCGCTTGACGAAATACTTGTTTTTCCGCCTGCAATGTTCACTGTAAAGCGCCCGACGCTTAATAATTATTTGGCGCTTCCGAATTTGATTTCCGGACTTAACGTACCTTTTTCAAGGTATCTTACAAACAGCCTTTTTATAAGTATTGTCGGAACGGTTTTACACGTGCTTGCGGCAACTGCGGCAGCCTTTGTATTATCGAAGATCGATTTAAAATTCAAGAAAACGATATTTCTTGTAATTCAAACCTCCCTGCTTTTTAATGCTTATACCCTGAGCATTCCACGTTACATCATATATAACGAGCTACATATAATAGATACCTATTGGGTTTATATTCTGCCGTTTATCCCGTCGTCTATGGGTGTGTTTTTGATGAAGCAGTATATAGACGGCTATATTCCCGACGCACTTTTGGAGGCGGCAAAAATAGACGGTGCAAGTTATCTCAGAATTTTTTGGCGCATTATTTTCCCGAATGTAAAGCCCTGTGTTTTAACGCTTGTTTTGTTTGCTTTTCAAAGCATTTGGTCAACCGTGCCGACCGGTACAATTTTTAACGAGTCACTGAAAACCCTGCCCACGGTAATGTCAACAATAGCAACCGGCGGAATTTCACGTTCGGGCGCGGCAATGGCGGCTACGGTTATTATGATGATACCGCCGATTTTGGTATACCTTGTATCCCAAAGCAGCGTTAAGCAGAGTATGGGCAGTGCAGGTATTAAGGGGTAAAGCTATGAATAAAAAAATCAGCCTAATAAGGATTGCAAGCTTTCTCTTTGCGTTTGCCGTGCTTTTAAGCTTAAACGTATCAGCCGCACCTCAAAGAACCACCTCTGCAAAAACCGAGGAAAAGCCTTTTGAGACCTATACATATTGGCAAGACTTGGGTGCAAGCGCAAAAACAATGGTATACTGCAAGCCGATGTATAAGGTCAAAACGGTTATCAATGCAAACGTATTAAATATTCAGTCCTTCGGAAGTATCAATGATATTACAGCCGATAACGGAAAAATATATATACTTGACAGCACAAATTCAACAGTTTATGTGCTTAAAGGCGATTATTCGCTTTATAAAAAAATCGATACCGTAACCTATAACGGCGAAAGGCTTTCATTTGACGGCGCAAACGGTATTTTTGTAAAGAATGAACAGATCTATATAGCCGACACGAAAAACGCAAGAATTTTAGCGCTTGATACGAACGGTAACGTTACGGCTTATTTAACCCTGCCGGAATCTAAGCTTATTCCCGATAATTTCAATTACAGTCCTATAAGGGTTGCGGTTGATTCAAGAGATTATATCTACATTGTAAGCGAAGGCTCGTATTACGGAGCGCTGGTCTATTCGCCTGAAATGGAATTTTTGGGATTTTACGGTGCGAATTCCGTTCCGGCGTCTGTCGGTGAAATTTTAACCGAATTTGTTACAAAGCTTTTTTCAACCGATGAAAAAAGAGCGGCTTCGGTAAGAGCGCTGCCCTATCAGTTTACGGATTTTGCAATAGGTCCGGGCGATTTTATTTATACTGTAACCTCTACAAACGAAAGCGCCGTTAAGGGTCAGGTAAAAAAGCTTAATCCGGGCGGTAAGGACGTTCTTAAAAAGAGCGATTATAATTTTGCTGATGATTCCGCAAAGCTTATTAAGACCGAAAACCTGAATTCAATAGATGTTGATTCCGACGGATTTTTTTATGTGCTTGACAGCGGAGTTTATAACCGTATCTTTTGGTACGATAAGGAATGCAACCTTATGTGCGTGTTCGGCGGAGGCACCAATTCGCAAACTCAAAAGGGAACGTTTTCAAAGGCGGATACGCTTGCAATAAACGGAACCGATATTGTGGTTTCCGATTCTGTGAACAAAAATATTACGGTATTTTCAATAACCGATTACGGTAAGGCTGTGCGCAAGGCTCAAACGGCAACAATAAACGATAATTACAGCGAAACCGCCGAGGAATGGAAAGAGATAATAAAGCTTGATAAGAATAATCAGTTAGCATACAGAGGACTTGCAAAGGCCTACTATTCCTCAGGCGACTATGATAAGGCGCTTGAATATGCGAAGTTAGGCGCGGATAAGGAAACCTATGCCGACGCCTTCAGTAAAGAAAGAACAAGATTTTTTGAAAAGAATTTTACTTTTGTTTTCTTACTGGTAATTTTTATTGCCGCGTTGGTTGCAGTGCTTATTCATATAAAGCGTAAAAAGAAAATTGTGCTTATTAAAAATGCAAAGCTTAGAAATATGCTCGAATGCATTCCGCATCCGTTTGAAAGCTTTAGGCTTGTTAAGGAAAAGGACTTAGGCTCTTTGCCCTTGGCGACCGCCGTTTTAGCGGTTTATTATATTATTTCCGCAATAAGCGATAAGGCTTCGGGCTTTGCCTTCAACCGTTTTGACGCCGAGAGCTATAATTCGTTTTACGTTTTGTTAAAAACGGTTGCGCTGGTTCTGCTCTTTGTGTCGGCAAACTGGCTCGTATGCGTTTTAATGGGCGGCATCGGTAAATTCAAAGAAATTTACATTGTCACCTGCTACAGCCTGCTGCCTATAGTTTTTGCGCAGATAGTTTATCTTTTAATGACGCATATACTTTCACCCGATGAATTCGCATTTGTTACTATATTTAAAACAGTTTGTATTCTCTATACATTTTTCATTTTAGCCGTTGGTGTTATGAAGGTACATAATTATGAGTTCGGCAAATTCATCGGCACAACCGTTGTTACGGTGATAGCGATGATTATAATCGTTTTCCTAATATTTATGGTTTGCCTGTTGGTTCAGCAGGTTTACGGCTGGATAGCAACAGTATTCACCGAAATAAGATACCGATAGAAGGGGAGTAGAGCAATTGAAAAACAGATTATTCAGAATATTTGCGCTTTTGGTAGCTCTTATAACCCTTTTAGGCTTGGCAGGCTGCGGAAATGATAAATCGCTTGTGACCTTTTTGAATTTCGGCGATCAAAGCTTTGATTCGGAGTATGTAAACGGCAAGGTGTGTGAGAATGACAGATTTGAGCTTTATTGGGATAACTCGTTAAAGCGGGTAAGCTTTGAGGATAAACAGAGCGGAGCGGTTTGGGGTCAAATACCTGCCTCGGCGCAAAACGGAGTCACCGAGAACGGCGTTAAAAAGAAAAACCATCCGCAGCTTGAATCTGCCTTGCAGGTAAACTATCAAGACCCGAAATCCTTTGATGAAATTACGTTGTATTCCTATACCGGAGCCGTTCAAGAGGGCGAAATTTACACCGAAAAGATTGATAACGGATTAAAGGTTATTTATGAATTTACCGAGTTTGATATAGCTGTGCCGGTTGAGTATACAATAGGTGAAGACTCCTTCGCGGTAACCGTTGATCCAAAGGAGATTGCGGAGGGAGAGGATTATAAAGTAACCTCAGTAGCATTAGAACCATTCCTCTGCGGATTGAAAAACAACTCCAAAAACAGCTTTCTTTTCTTCCCCGACGGCTCAGGCGCAATTGTGGAGCCTGTAGGCGAGCAGGCGGTCGGAAACGTCGGCTCCAAGGAGGTTTACGGCGGTGATTCGGCTTACAGAAAATTCGGTACGTCTACAACCTCAGAACAAATTAAAATGCCGATTTTTGCCGCTAAAAAGGGTGACAGTGCAGTGCTTGGGGTTATCTCGTCGGGAGCGCCGTCTGCAAGTATAAATTGGAATATCGGCTCAAACGATATCGGTTATTCAACCGTTTACCCATCATTCCGTATAAGAGGCTTTAAAAATATCGAAAGACCCGAAAATTTCATAACTACCACAACGCTCGGTAATTTTAAGGTTTTTGATAAGGGTATTTTAACCACGCCCGTTAAAGCGGAATATTTTGTTTTAAGCGGTGAAAAAGCAAGCGTTTACGGCATGGCGGAAAAATACCGAGACTACTTAAAGAAAAATTCGGGATTTAAAAAATCCGAAAATAAAGAGGTTGACGCAAGCTTTAAAATCATCGGCGCGACACTTCAGCCCGATTTTATCTTAGGTATTCCCACATCAAAGCTTTTCCCCCTTACAACGGCGGCGGAAGCGGAAAAAATTGCAAATGAGCTGTCGGAAAAAATCGGCAGTAACATAAATTTAAATCTTTTGGGGTTCGGTCAAAGCGGAGTGGACGCACAAAAGGTTGCGGGCGGTTTTAAAACGGCAGGCAAGCTTGGAAATATGGAAAAACTTTATTTCGCGCTTGATAAAAAAGGTATAAACGCTTTCCTTGATTATGACGTTATAGCCTTTAATAAATCGGGCGGAGGTTTTTCAAAGAAGGACGCCGCGGTATATTCAAGCGGTATGAGTATAACATATACAAGCTTTGACACCGTAAGCAAGGCCTCAAACAACGACAGATTTTACCTGCTTTCAAGAAGTAATTTAAGCCGTGCTGTTGAAAAAATAATAAAGGTTTCAGCCAAAAAAGGCATTTCGGGAATTTCATTAAATTCACTTGGCGCTACGGTTTATTCCGATTATGCAAATCAAGAAACATATTTAGCAAACAATATGGAAAATGATGTTGCAAAGCTTTTTGCAGGCGTTAAAAAGGGCGGATATAAGCTGCTTTCCACCTCGGCAAACAGCTATGCGGCGGTAAATGCAGACTATGTGAACGACGCTCCGATATATTCCTCGGATCATATTGCATTCGACTTTGACGTTCCGTTTTATGAGCTTGTTTTCAAGGGCTACGTGCCGCTGAGCTCGGTATCTATAAATCTTTGTTCTGATAAAGAAGACGCGATACTTCGCTGTGCCGAAAGCGGAATTTCTCCTTCATACACGGTTTACGGCAATTTCCGAAAGGAGCTTGTTACAAACGATAATACGTTTATCTTCGGCTCAAGCTTTGACGGTATTAAGGAAGATATTTACAGCGTCGTAAATAAAGCTAAGGATTATTTGAAGCTGACGGGAAATGCCGAAATCGTCGGTTATGAAATAATAAATAAGGACGTCCGCATTACAAGGTTTGCAGGCGGCGGATACACGGTTGTAAATTACGGCGAGGCTCCTGTTGCTACACAGTACGGCGAGGTTGCGGCAGGGGGCTATATATACGGGAGGGAAGGATAATGAAAAAGCGCAAGGTCAAGGGTCTTGAAACCTTAAAATCCCGTTACGGATATATCTTTCTTGCCCCTTGGATAGTCGGTATGCTGATTTTCTTTATCGTGCCGATTGTACAGTCCGCATATTTTTCCTTTGCCGATATAACAATAGGCGATGGCGCCGTAACAAGATTTGTGGGGCTTGAGAACATCAAGTATTTGCTGTTTAAAGATACAAAGTATGTAAATAATCTTATTGCGGCATTTACGGATATGTTTATTTCGGTTCCGTTTATACTGCTTGTAAGTCTTATTTTAGCGGTGCTGCTGAACAATAAGTTCAGGGGAAGATTATTCTTCCGTTCACTGTTTTTCTTACCTGTAATAATTGCGGGCGGTTCGGTTTTGGACCTTTATTTAAGTGCGGCGTCCGGAAATGCCACAGAGGTTGCGGTCAATGAATCGGTTTCCTTCGGAATGGTTGATTTTTCGGCAATCTTCTCGGCGCTGAACCTTCCGGCGGCGGTTGAAACCTATCTTTCGGTAGGGCTTGATAACCTGTTTATGCTGGTTTGGCAGAGCGGAATTCAGATAATTCTGTTTATTGCGGGTCTCCAGTCGATTCCAGATCTGCTTTACGAGGTATCCGAGGTTGAGGGAGCGACCAAATGGGAGGAATTTTGGTTTATAACCCTTCCGAGTCTCGGCAGAACAATGTTTCTTGTAATAGTTTTCACAATCGTTGAAAACATAACAAAAAGCAGCAATAAGGTAATAGAACAGGGCTATAAGTTCTTCAATTCACTGGCATTCGGCAGAGGATCGGCGGCACTTTGGCTTTACTTCCTTGTTGTAGGTATAATTGTGGCGCTGATCTTATTTATTTACAATAAGAAGCTTTTAAGGAGGTGGAGTTAAATGACTTCAAAATCAGGTTACAGCAGTACGCTTCTCCGCCGAAAGGCTTCGGCCGCAATAATTTACTTGGCAAGGCTTTTGATCCTTACAATTGTAGGCTATATTGTTTTATACCCGTTCTTTTATATGCTTGTCACGGCGATAAAAGATATAGACGCAATGCTTGATGTAGAGCATATTTGGATCCCCGTAACCTACAGCCTTAAAAGCTTTAAGGAAATTTTCGAGCTGTTGGATTTCGGAACGGCGCTGAAGCAAACCTTCCTTGTTCAAATTTCAAGCGCGGCAATAGAAACCTTTGTATGCGCTTTTGTTGCATACGGCTTTGCAAGGTTTAAATTTAAGGGTAAGCCGATATGCATGTTTTTCCTTATACTTTCCTTGCTTGTTCCTATTCAGATGTACAGTCTTTCAATGTCTGTAAACTACCGAAATCTTCATTTATTCAACACACCGTTTGTATATTGGCTGCCGTCTCTTTTAGGCGTCGGTATCAGAAGCGGTATGATGATATTTATTTATCAGCAGTTTTTCGTTAATCTGCCTAAGGAATTGGAAGACGCGGCTTATATCGACGGCGCAGGTCCCGTGAGGACATATTTTTCAATTGCTTTGCCGTCGTCAAGCGTGGTTTTGGTTACGGTTTCGGTGCTTTCTTTTGTTTGGCATTGGAATGAATATTATCTCGCTTCACTTACCTTTTTATCCGATTCGGCCCCGCTTGCAATGGTGTTAAGCTTCCTTAAGGTCTATTTAAAGCAGGTCGGTATATACGAGGGCTGGCCGGAATATGCGTCCTTAGTCAGCGCGGCGTGCTTAATGTATGTAATAATTCCTCTTATACTCTATATGATTTTCCAGCGGAAATTTGTCCGTTCGATAGACAGGGTGGGTATAACGGGATAAATTAAGGTAATATGCTCGAAGGAGCTATTATAAACGGCAGTTTTTTCAGCCGGACGGTACCGGCAAATATATTGTAACAAAGGAGAAAAGAGTATGAAAAAAGCATTATCAATTTTATTATCAGGCATTTTACTTATGGCGGTAATAACGGCAATACCGTTTACCGCGTCGGCTGCAACCGATAGGGTTATCGATTTGTCAAAATCGGAGTTATTAGTTGCCGATGACAACACTAATATGGTATACGATGCCGAAGGTGCAATATTAAAGCTTTCTATACAACAGTGGTATGGTGCTAATAAACCTATATCTGCAGTCGGTGATACATCAACATGGTGTAAAGAGATAGGCTTAAAGTATGCGGATGGCAACTGGGCATGGCTAGAAAGCGGCAAAAGGTATGCAGTAACATTAAATTACAAGATTCTTAATAATAACGGGAATGGAAGTGATACACAGCATCTGCCGCAGATTGCTATCGGTTATGACGATAACGGATCAACAACCTCTAAAGGTGCATTTTATGTAGCTGCCGTTAAAAATCATAAAAGGGCTGATAAAGGAAACAGTTATTATCTTAATGCTGAAATAGCGGTAGAAAAAGACAAGCCGCTCAGAATAGGCTTTTCCGGTGCTTGGCAATTTCAAATCAATTCAATTTTGTTGCAGGAAATTGACGCGACCGCAGAAAATCAGGTCACCGTTGTATACTGTGACGACGGCGAATATAAAGCCGAGTTTGCAACCGAGGGAGGAGCTTTAAAAGTCCCTGTTAAAGAAAATATGGTATTCGGCGGTTGGTATTCCGCTCCCGACTTCAGCGGCGAAAAGGTTACAGCCGCGACAGCAGGCGCCGTACTTTACGCTAAATGGATTGATTTGATAAAGGGCGACCTGAACGAAGACGGAGCTGTAGATATCATAGATCTTGTGATTCTCAAAAAGGCGTCGGTAAATCTCAATACAGATTTAAAATATGATTTGGACGGCGATTCTCAACCCGCAAACGCAGGGGATCTCTCGTTCCTCAGAAGATTGCTTTTAGGTATAATCGGGTAATACCGCAGTACCTTAATATCCGATTTATATATCAAAATTAAATATTTTTCGTTTGAAACCGGAAGCTTGCGGTATGCTACATAAGACGGCAGTTTTGCAAAGATGTCTTGCAAGAATTTTTGCTTTGTGGTATAATACATAAAAACAAGCTTCCGGGGATGATATTTTGGCATTTTATGTTTTGCGCTTTCTGAATTCGACTAAAAAACTTTCCGATGAGAGAAGCTTTTTCTATCATAACGATGTTATAGTAAAAAGAATGACGGATATTTACCGAAAAAAGCTCAAGGTTATCGATACCTTTTCTTTTGATGAATTTATTTCGTTAGCCGCTCACGATGAAGAGGCAGTCGCGTTTTTTATAAAAACCAAAATTGATTTGGACGATTACAGCGAATGGGTAATTGAAAAATGCTATGAGAAGAATATTCCGGTAATATTAAAGGACGATTTTTTAAACGTTCCGTTTAATATCAGGCATGCCAATTTGATAAGCAACGATATAGCCGATAAGTCAAATATAATTCTTAATTACTGCGTAACAAACAACAGAAAAAATCTGGCGGTTTACGGCTTAAATCCCCGCTCAAATGCCGATATGAAATTGGCGGAGGGAATATATCAGAGGTGGACTGCGCTTGAGCCTGAAGATATTTATACGGTTGTAAACGGTCTTGATAATTGCTATGAAAGCTTTTTTGAAAATCGGGATAAATATGACGTTGTTATTTTGGTAAACGACCTTGTAGCTGTTGATTTGATAGAAAGACTTAAGCACAGCGACCCCGAATACATTGAAAAAACCTTTTTTATCGGTTCAATGAACAGCTTGTTGTCAAGGCTTTATTATCCGTCGCTCACGTCCTCAAGCTATAAACAGACCTCCGGAGCAATAATGCTTTACAGATTATATGAGCTTTGCGTTAAAAACAGAAACGATTTCGGAAGCGTTAACATAATGCTCAAAAATTATTTCACCTCAAGAGACACTACCGCTAATATACCCTTTGAGCAAAGCAACGCTTGTTTTAAGCTTACAAGCCGAAAGCTCAATTTTGAAAGCAGTACCGAAGAAATAGATACTCCCGATATACCGATAATGATTGAAAGTATGCTAAGCTCAATTGATTTGAACGACCTGAAAATAATCGGTATGCTTATTCGCGGCAAAACCGCCTTGGAAATAGCCGACAGTCTTTTTATGTCTTTAAGCTCCGTAAAGCACAAAATGTCAAATTTATACAAGCTTCTCAATGTGAAGCGGAAAAAGGATTTTATAGATACGGTAAAGCCTTATATAAATTTGAAATATCTTGACGATTATATTAGGGAACAAAGTACAGTTTAAATAAAAAAATTATGAATAATTACACTCAACAAATTAAAGGGCTTTTAAAGGAAATGACGCTGCGAGAAAAGCTTGCCCAAATGTCTCAAACGGTGGCGGGCTATCGCTGTTTTGAAAGAAACGGCGAAGAGTTTACTTTAAATGACGAATTTAAAAATTTTATAAGAAATTACGGCGCAATGGGCGCTATCAGCAATTTTCTGCGTGCCGACGGCTTCACAAAGCATAATTGGGGGACGGGTATCGAGCCCCGCCACAGAGTTAAATTTGCCAATATGATGCAAAAGTTCATACTCGACAATGCAAGAGTGAAAATCCCCGTTCTTGTTGAGGTGGAAGCAAACCACGGCGTTCATGCTTTGGGCAGTACGGTTTTTCCCACAAATTTATGCATCGGCTCCTCCTTTAATCCCGGACTTTATTCCGAAATGATGGATACCGTAGGTAAAGAAATTGAGCTTTCGGCAAATCATATCGGATTTGTTACTATGCTTGATGTTGCCCGCGACCCTCGCTGGGGCAGAACGGAGGAGCTTTTTTCCGAAGATCCTTATTTGATTTCCGAATTTGCCAAAGCCGGCGTTGAGGGCTTCAAGAAAAACAATGCGCTTATTTGCTGTAAGCATTACTGCGCGGCAGGGGATTGCTTCGGCGGTATGAATACAGAGGAGGTCAATGTCGGAATAAGGGAGCTTCACGATATTCATTTACCTCCGACCGAAAAGGCTGTAAAAGCCGGTGCAGATATAATTATGGCGGCATACAACACGGTTGACGGTGTGCCGTGCCATATCAATTCCTATCTTCTAAGGGAAGTTTTAAGAAAACAAATGGGATTTAAGGGGATAACCCTTTCCGACGGTTGGGCTGTTCCGAGAGTAATTGAACAAATGGGGCAGGACCCTGTGACGGGAGCTGCCAATGTTTTAAAGGCAGGCATTGATTTAAGCCTTGCCGATGCAGGCGCCTATTTAAAGCTTGAAGCTGCGGTAGAAGAAGGGCTTGCGGATATAAAGCTTATTGATGAGTCGGTAACGAGAATACTTGAAAAGAAATGCGAATTAGGACTTTTTGATAATCCCTATATTAAAGAGGACGACTCGCTTTCGGTATTTTTTGAAAGCGGAATACAGAAAAAGTTAGCTTATGAGATGGCAGCGGAATCTGTCGTATTACTTAAAAATAACGGCATATTACCTATAGATAATAACAAAAGGGTTGCTTTGATAGGCGAGCATGCGGCTGATATTTACTATCAGTTAGGCGACTATACACCCTTTGTAGACGATCAGGCAAGGGCTATTAAGGATGTCTTTAAGGAAACGCTCAATTTGTCGGGATTTACAAAGGGGTGGAGCTTTACAGGCGATACAGAGGACTTTGATAATGCTTTAAAGCTTTGCGAAAAATCCGATGTTATAATTGTAACAATAGGAGGAAGTACGGCGAAAAATAACTCAAATCTTACCTACGATTTTAATAACGGGGCGGCAATTAAGGCAAAAAAATTCCTAGACTGCGGAGAGGGTATGGATATTTCGGATATTTCATTACCCGGCAATCAGCTTGAATTGATAGAGACTCTCAAGAGAACCGGCAAGCCGATCATAGCTTTGCTTATTGCGGGCAGACCTTACGATATAACAAGAGTAAGCGAAATTGCCCATGCTGTGCTTACAGCGTGGTATCCGGGTGAAGAGGGAGGCCGTGCTTTGTCGGACATTTTAACGGGTAAGGTTAATCCGTCCGGTAAGCTTTCAATATCTGTTCCGTATGCACCCACCTGCCTGCCGGCATATTACAACCGCATCACAAGCGCACAGTCGTCGGTTTCTGATGATTGGGTAGTTAATACATACGGCGATAATAATAAAAGAGTTTTATATCCTTTCGGTTACGGACTTTCATATTCTGATTTTGAATACGTTTCAATGAAGGTTACTGAAAAGGGCGCTTGTTTGTTTGAAGTAAAAGCGGTAATCAGAAATGTATCGGATATCGGCGGCAAAGAGGTAGTTCAGCTTTATATCCACGGAAAGGGCAATTCTATCCGACGCAGGGTTAAAGAATTAAAGAGCTTTAAAAAGATCTACATTGCCCCCCACAGTGAGCAAACCGTAACGTTTACATTGGGCTATGACGAGCTAAGGATTTTTTCTTGCAATAACAGGTATGAGCTTGAAAACGGTAAGGTTGAAATTTATATAGGTTCAGGGGATAATTTACCTCTCCGTACAGAAATTGAAATAAGGGTATAGGCAAACAAAAAGAACGTTCTTCATTACATTTTTGCGAAGCTGCAGACAAATTATAATAACGAACAGAAAAAGCTGCAAATGCAGCAGCATAAGCGAAACAAAACAAAAAAACAGAGTGTTGTTAAAAGTAATTCTCGATTACTATAACAACACTCTGTATGGTCCGAGTGACAAGACTTGAACTTGCGGCCTCTTGACCCCCAGTCAAGCGCGCTACCAGCTGCGCCACACCCGGATATTTGCTCTAGAGCTTTACTATTATATCAAAAAAGATTGCAAAAGTCAATAACAAATTAATGTTTAAATAAAATATTTTTCTGTAGTAAATTCTCAAAGTAAATGCAACAGTAGAATTTACGATTGCATTTAGTGAGAG
>ERZ826220.766-NODE-766-length-35863-cov-5.349000_pt1 | contig 35863 bp, 30 predicted proteins | sample MGYA00519927_ERZ826220 | MGnify/ENA primary metagenome ERZ826220 (study PRJEB31778, sample SAMEA3449225) | human gut metagenome | biome: human gut; feature: human-associated habitat; material: faeces | place: United Kingdom | collected 2010/2012 ... | reverse complement strand
CGGAAGCGGCTCTCGCCATGGATGATTTCTTCCTCGATTTTTGCCACACCGATGACTCTCGAAACGAGAAGACAGGTGGCAATGGCAGCAATTGGCATCATTACGGAGTTTGTCAGGAAGTCGAAGAAATCCAGGAACTGCATGCCAAGAATGGTGACGGAGGAAAACGGTCCGTAGCCAAGGCAGGAGAGCGTTCCGAGCGTAATCATGATAACGCCGATCAGAACGGTCGATTTTTTACGGCCCCAGCCGAGTTCATCCTCAAAGGTGGAAACGGCGCTTTCTGTCAATGCAATGGAGCTGGTCAGTGCGGCAAACAGCACCAGAAGGAAAAACAGAATACCGATCACAGTGCCAAAGCCCATATTGGCGAATACCTTCGGGATGGTGATAAACATCAGGGAAGGTCCTGCCTGCAGGGTATCCGGATTTCCGCCGGAGAAGGCAAAGACGGCAGGAATGATCATCAGGCCTGCCATGATCGCAATGGCAGTGTCAAAGATTTCGACGTTGCGTGTGGAATCCTCAATCGAGGTGTCTTTTTTCATGTAGGAGCCAAAGGTGATCAGAATACCCATCGCAATCGAGAGGGAGTAGAACATCTGTCCCATGGCGGCAACAACGGACATCCATGAAAAGTTTTTGAGGTTCGGAACAAGGAAATACTTCACGCCTGCCAGTGCGCCCGGTCTTGTTACGGAATAAACGGCAATGATAACGGAAAGGACGATCAGAATCGGCATCATCACCTTGGAAACGCGTTCAATGCCGTTTCGCACACCGGCGTAGATGATGGCGACCGTAATAAGGCAGAAAACGGCAAAACAGAGCTCTGTGGAAACTCCGTTTGAGATGAAGCCGGAAAAATAGCCGTCCTCTGCGAGCAGGGTACTGTTGCCCTTCACGTATTCGATCAGATATTTGATGACCCATCCTCCGATGACAGAGTAGTATGGAACGATCAGAATCGGGATAATGGCGTTGATCCAGCCCCCGGCGGAAAGCCATTTCGATTTGCCGAACGACTGGAAAGCGCCGACCGGGCTTTTTCGTGTCATGCGTCCGATGGCGGACTCGGCAACGATCATGGAGTAGCCGAAGGTGAGCGCCAGCAGGATATAAATGAGGAGGAAAATTCCTCCGCCGTATTTTGCTGCGAGGTAGGGAAAACGCCAGATATTTCCAAGTCCGACGGAAGCGCCTGCTGCAGCCAGCACGTAACCGATTTTGCCGGAAAACGAGCTGCGGGATTTGTTGTGTTTGTTCATAGAGTTCCTTCCTTTTGTGTGTTACAAAAATTTTGGGTTTATGGTCAGTTCTTGAAGATTTTTTATGCTGACACCATAAAGAAGATTGTAACATTATTGGGAAGGAAAGTCACTACTAAATTTTTTATTTTTTGCTGTCCGGCAGGTATTCCCCGGCCAGTTCCGCCATCAGCTCCGGCACAGTGGTCATGTGATCGAGACGCCATGCATTTTCTCCGCAGAAAAGGAGAGCGTTGTCGGTATCGCCATCGGCAGCGCGGGCCAGGGCGGTGGTAATACAGTAGGGAATGGAGGCTTTGTCGCATTTTTTGAGGCACTGGTAGCAGTGTGAGATTTTTTCCCGTTCCTGTTCGCGTTCCGTCAGAAACGGATTGCGGATTGCGCGGCCCGGCATGCCGACCGGACTGTGCATGATCGTGATATCTTCTTTTTTTGCATTCAGGTATGCCTGTTTGTAGCGGGGATCGGCATCGCATTCTTCCGTGACAACGAAACGGGTAGCCATCTGGACGCCTGCGCAGCCAAGCGACAGGTAGTGAAGGATATCCTCGTGGGTGTAGACGCCTCCGGCAAAGACAACGGGGATGGTACAGGTATATTTTTCTTCGTAGCCATGTACAATCTGCAGAATTTCCCGGATTTCGTCATCGTAGCCGCGTCGTGCTGTTTCTTCTACGGTTTCGGCGGAATAGCCGAGATGGCCTCCGGCTGCAGGACCTTCGATGACAACGAGATCAGGGACGCGGTGATAGTGATTGTCCCAAAGCTTCAGAAGAACCTTGGCGGTCCGGGGCGGGGAAACGATAGGGGCGAGCTTGATGGAGCTTCCCGCTGTGTATTTTGGCAGATCAGTCGGGAGACCGGCCCCGGAAATGATGAGATCGGCTCCGTTTTCGATACAGCAGCGGACGTATTCCTCGTAGTGGGTCAGGGCGCACATGATATTGACGCCGATGATGCCGCCGTTTGAGATTTCTTTGGCACGGCGGATGTGGAAGGCGAGGGCGCGAAGATTGGCGCTTAAGGGATCACGCGCGAATTCCGGATCGCGCCAGCCGGGCTGGGCGGCGGAGATGACGCCGATTCCGCCGGCTTTGGCAACGGCACCTGCTAGGGATGAGAGACTGATGCCGACGCCCATTCCGCCTTGGATGATGGGGTATTTGGCGGTGAGATTTCCTATTTTTAAATTTGGTAACATATGAATTCTCCTTTTTGATAAATGGACGATCCCGTGCCCGCCGCCGCGCCGGGGATGTTCCTCCAGGATGGCGCGGTTTCGGAGGCCAGGAAACTCTAAGGCTTTGGGATTTTGCTAAGGGCGCTTGAAAAAACGGCGAACTCGCTGCGCTCAGACAGTGCCGTTTTTTCAAGCAACGCAAAATTCCATAGCCTAAGAGTTTGCAGGCCTCCTGCAAATGCGCCATCCTGGAGGAACATCCCCGACACGGCGGCGGGCACGGGATCTGGTATTGGTAAAAATGTAATGTTAAAAACCTTACTATATGGTTTTGAAAACTAGATATATAATACTTTGAATATCAAAGTATGTCAAGAGGGAAAATGAGAAAAAGGTGATTGATAGGGGGTGGGAGGTGTGGTAGAGTGGGAGATAGAAAGAAAAGTTAAGACAGGAGGATGAAGAATGATGTTAAAGGATCTGGTATTAAAAAACAGGAGTTATCGTGGTTTTGATGAGTCGGTGCGGATTTCGCGGGAGACGTTGGAAGGGTTTGTGGATTGCGCGCGGCTTTGTCCTTCGAGTGTAAATAAGCAGCCGTTGAAGTATTTTCTGACGTGGGAGCCGGAAGAAGTGGAGAAGGTGCAGGGACTGACGAAGTGGGCGCGGGCGCTGCCGGAGATGGTTTTGCCGCATCCGGGGAAACGGCCGACGGGCTTTGTTGTGATCTGTCAGGATAAGGGGATTGATGAGAATCTGAACCGGTATCAGAAGGATGTCGGAATTGTAGCGCAGACGATGCTGCTTGCGGCGGTGGAGCAGGGGCTTGGCGGTTGTATGATCGGGAATTTTCAGGCGGGCGAGGTAATGGAGGTACTTGGACTGCCTGAGGAGATCCGGCCGCTTTTGATTGTGGCGTTTGGAAAACCGGCGGAGGAGATTCATCTGGTGGATGTGCCGGAGGATGGAAATACGAATTATTACCGGGATGAGAACGATGTGCACTATGTGCCGAAGAGAACGCTGGCGGATGAATTGCTGAACTGAAGATAAGATAGGGATGGAAATCAAAAATGTCGGATTTGTGGTAGAGAATCCGGCATTTTTGATATTCAGGGACGGGAGAAAGGAGTATGATACGGAGAAAAAAGCACGGGCTTTGTCCGGAATGGGTGCAAATAAAGATGCTTTTTCCTGCAAAACAGAACCTTTTTTGAAAACATGCATTATGATAAAATAAAAAAAATGGGGATATTTGAAATACAAAAAGGGAGGAGGAATTTAAATATGAAGATTTATCACGCACAAGTGAACCATCTGGAAAATCCGGTGGGATTTCGGATGGAACGGACGGTCTTTTCGTGGAAAATAAAAGAAGCGAAAGGAAAGCAGCAGAGTTATGCAAGGATCCGTGTATCATCGGATGAGGCGATGGAACATCTGTTGTTTGACTCGGGGGAGGATACGAAAGCGAGTAGCCTTTGCTATCCGGTGAAACTGGAGCTGGAGCCGAGAACACGGTATTACTGGACGGTGGAAGCAGGCAGCGATGCCGGAGAAAAAGCAGTAAGCGAAGTGCAGTTTTTTGAAACTGGAAAGCGGGAGGAAGCATGGTCTGCCAAATGGGTCTCCTGTAGCAGTGAAGAAAAACGCCATCCTTATTTTGAAAAGAAAATTATTCCGGCAAAAGAAGTGGCAAAAGCACGGCTGTATATATGCGGACTTGGACTGTATGAAGTGTTTGTTGATGAGAAGCGTGTCGGAAATGAATATCTGACACCGTATAGCAATGATTACAATGAGTGGGTACAGTATCAGACATACGATGTGACAGAGGAATTTTCGAGCGAGGGAACACTCCGTGTACTGCTTGGCAACGGCTGGTATAAGGCACGGTTTGGTTTCAGTGCGTTTGAGGATAAAGGCTTTTACGGAAATGACTGGAAGCTGATTGCGGAGCTGCATCTTATGTATACAGACGGCTCGGAAGAAGTCATCGGCACGGATGAGACATGGCAGGTACAACGCAGCAAAATTTCATTCTCCAATCTCTACGACGGCGAGCATCGGGATGATACGCTGCCGGATCTTCCTGCAGAGCAGGCAGTCCTCTGTGATGCACCGAAAGGGGAACTGACCGATCGCATGAGTCTTCCGGTGACGATTCATGAAACTTTCCGGCCAAAAGAATTGATTCATACTCCGGCAGGTGAGCTGGTTTTCGATATGGGACAGGAATTCACGGGAATCTTTAAACTCCATGTCGACGTGCCAAAAGGAACAAAAGTACATGTTCAGACAGGAGAAATTCTGCAGCACGGCAATTTCTACAATGAAAATTTGCGGAGTGCGAAATCAGAATACATTTATATTTCGGATGGAACGGAAATAGATCTTGTGCCGCATTTTACCTTCTATGGATACCGTTATGTAAAAATCGAGGGTATTCCGGATCTGAAAAAGGAGGATTTCACCGGACTTGCTTACTACAGCAATATCACCGCGACAGGCTGGATGAAAACAGGAAGTGATTTGGTCAACCAACTCATCAGTAATGTGCGCTGGGGATTAAAGTGCAATTTTGTAGATGTTCCGACCGACTGCCCGCAGCGTGATGAGCGCATGGGATGGACGGGTGATGCACAGGTGTTCTCGCCGACGGCGATGTATCTCGAAGATACGTATGCATTCTATGCAAAATACCTGTACGACATGGCAAAAGAGCAGAGCGTGCTCGGCGGAAAGGTGCCGTACGTGGTGCCGTCGTGCGGCGTCGAGGATGCAGCGTGTGTCTGGGGCGATGCGGCGTGCATCATTCCGTGGAATCTATATCTGTTTTACGGGGACAAGAGCATTCTGGAAGATCAGTTTGCGAGCATGAAATCGTGGGTGGAGTACATCACGAAAGTGGATGGGGATAACCATGGCTGGCGATCTGTTTTCCACTTCGGCGACTGGCTGGCACTGGACAATCCGGTACAGGGAGCGGAGCAGGTCATGGGTGCAACGGACGAGGAGTTTATTGCAAACCTGTATTATGCGATCAGTGCAGGAATCGTGGCAAAAGCGGCCGGTGTGCTGGGATACCGCGAGGAGCAGGAGAAGTATCAGAAGCTGTCCGAGGAGCAGTTTGCTGTGGTACAGGAAGAATATTACAGCGCAACAGGCCGCTGCTGCATCAAAACACAGACGGCGCTGCTGCTGACGCTGAAATACCATCTGTCAAAGAACGAAGAGCTGACAAAACGGCAGCTTCTGAAGCTGTTTGAGCAGAGTAACCACAAACTGAAGACGGGATTTGTCGGAACACCATTGCTGAACAATGTGCTCACCGACAACGGCATGAATGATCTTGCCTACGAACTGTTGCTGAACGAGGAATTTCCGGGTTGGCTTTATGAGGTTAAGCTTGGTGCAACTACCGTCTGGGAACGCTGGAATTCCCTTCTTACGGACGGTACGATTTCCGGCATCAGCATGAACAGTATGAACCATTATGCTTACGGCTCCATCCAGGAATGGATGTTCCGTCACGTTGCCGGCATCAACACGATGGAATCCCATCCGGGTGCCAGGACCGTACAGTTTGCACCGACGCTGAACTGGGATTTGAGGTATGCAGAGGCAAAATATGATTCTGCATCGGGAATGTACAGCATTCGCTGGGAGCTTTCCGACAAAGAGCACGTGACCATCACCATGGATGTTCCGTTCGACTGTACCGCAGAGGCCGTACTTCCAATGGTTGCCAAAAGTGAAAAAGAAGCGGTTGCAGAAGTGCTCGGATCAGAAGAAAACGGTAGATACCTGCTGGAGCCGGGACACTATGAGGTAAGCTATCAGCTTTCCGATTGGAAAGAAAAAACGGCAGTATGTGTGGAATAAAACCGCAGTTTTTTTCAAAAAATAAGAAGCGAGGTGAACGCTGCAATTTTGCAATGGGACAAAATGAGAAAATTGTTCCAATTATTATGAAAAGAATGTAAATAAAAATAAATAATTTGGAAAATATACAAATTCATTTGTCTTATGAAAACGTTTATGGTACAATCTGACTAAGTGGTTACAAAAATGGAAGTGTGTTTTGGAAAAAATGAAACAAGACACAGATCCGAGGGTCTGACAAAAAGAGGCGGCAGAAAGGGACAGGATATGAAGAAGTGGACGGGGATGATTACCAATCTCACAATGTTGACACAATTCGGACTGTCCCTTGTGACGCCTCTTTTTCTTTGTCTGGCACTTTGCTGGTGGCTTTGCGACCGCTTTTCGGTTGGAACATGGATTTATCTGATCGGCTTTTTCTTTGGCCTTGGAGGATCTGCCATGACAGCGTGGAAGTTTTACCGGTCGGTGGTTATGCGTCAGGAACGGACAGAAAAAGAAAAAAGAAAATCAAAAAAAATTTTAATTATATTTTTGATAATATGTTCACTGGGCACATCAATTATTTTAATAAAAAAAGGCAATAATAAGGATAAAAATATTAAAATTGGAAATAATAGTAGTAGTCAAGAAATTGTAGAATATATTTTAAATATTAGTTCATATGAAGCACAAATAGATGTAGAAGTAAAAAGCAACAAAAATAGCAATAAATACAAACTAAAACAAAAATACATAAATAGCCAAAACAATGAACAAGAAGTACTAGAACCAAGCAATATACAAGGTGTTAAAATAATAAGGGAAAATGATAAATTAAAAATAGAAAATACACAATTAAGTTTAACAAAAATTATAGAAAATTATCAGGAAATAACACAAAATAACTTAGATTTAGCAAATTTTATTGAAAATTATAAAAATAATTCAAATTCGAAATTTAAAGAAGAAGAAAATCAAATAGTGATGGAAACAACTGTAAAAACAGGAAATAAATATCAAAAATATGAAAAACTTTATGTATCAAAAAAGGATGGGAAACCTATAAAAATAGAAATAAAAGATACTAACCAAAATACTATAATCTACATAAAATATAATGAGATAGATATAAAAAAAGAAGCAATCTTGACATATACCAATATTAGGAGTGAAGATTATGGTAATAAAAAGAGGAGATATGTTTTATGCAGATTTAAGCCCAGTTGTTGGCTCTGAACAGGGAGGTATAAGACCTGTTTTAATAATTCAAAATGATATGGGAAATAAATATAGTCCAACAGTAATTGCAGCGGCTATAACATCACAAATGAATAAAACAAAACTACCAACACATATAGAAATAGACTCTGAACAATGTGGATTAAAAAATGATTCTGTAGTTTTGGCAGAACAGATAAGAACAATTGATAAAAGTAGATTAAAAGAAAAAATAGGTCATATAGAAGATGAACAAATAATTAATAAAATAAATAGTGCACTTGGAGTAAGTTTTGGACTAGAAGATTAAAAATTTCGGGATTAAGGACCCGTCCCTCAATCCCGAAATTTTTATACTTTTAATTTTTTAAATACCTTAATTTCTTTAAATAATTTATCAATAAGAGCATTTTTTTCGTTAACAATATTGCGATATGAAGTTAAAACTTCATCATAATTTTCAATGGTTTCTTGACCTATTAAAAGGCATTTCATACCTTCTAAATAGTAATTTTGTTTTTTCTTGTCTTTGGTAGAAAGTCGTTTCTTATTATATTTTTCAATTTCTGCAAGACGTTTTATTTCAACTTTTAAGTCTTTTAAATAATCCATAATACATGAAATTTCGTATTCTGTGTCATCAATAATAACTTTAATTAGTGCCTTTACAATAGCAGGATTTAGAAGGCCTACTTTTGTGTTTTTTACAGGGACTTTATAATTTTCTGGATGTTCAATAGGTTTTGATTCCTGTATTAGAATTTTTAAAGTATCAATAATATCAATATGTGATTTATATTGACGCTTACTAATAATAGCATCAAATTCATCAGCAACACGGATAATTTGCCCTTCTATTGGGATGTCTTTTCCGGTGATACCATTTGGATAACCAACTCCGTTTAATGCCTCGTGATGATATATTGGCCCAGCAGAATAAGGGCGCAATTTTAAATCATCCATACAAATATTATAACCAATTGTTGTGTGAGTTTTCATTATTTCAAATTCTTTATCGTCTAAAGGTGATTTTTTTTGTAAAATACTTGCAGGAATAAATTGTTTCCCAATGTCATGCAGATAAGCACAAATTGTACAATATTCAGTAAAATCTTTAGAAAGATGTAAATATTTACAGATTCTACAAACAATGCTTGCTACATTTTCTGAATGTTTCCTTGTAAAGACATCTAAACTTCCTAAAATATTTAATTGATATTGCATACTTTTATCTAGGTTATAAGATTTTAGGCTAGTTTTATCATAAAAATCAAATTCTTCTTTTGGCATAAAGTTACCTCTTTTCACATTAATTCTTTAAATATTGTAACAAAAAAGATTTTTTAATTCAAGTTAAACAGTAAAAAAATGTTGTAAAATTTTATAAAATGTGGTTTAATATATAAAAATAAATGAAAAGTAGGAGATAAAATGTTTAAAGATAAGCAAGATTATGAAAAATATATAGAAAAACAAAAAGTGACAAATGCAGATTTTAGAGAAGAAAATTATTTTGAACATAATGATAATGGAGAAATAATATTAAAAAAGCAAGACTATAATACATCAGCACTTGATGTTGAAAAATATACTAACTGTGTTAATTGGGTTTTATTAAAAGACCAAAAAACTATGGCATTATTAAAAAGACCATTTGGAGATATATACAGAGAACTAACTAAAGAACAATATTATGTTTCACTATATAACAATATACTATTGCCACAAATAGCAAAACAATTCCAAAACAAAAGTGCCAAATATTATATAGTTGCAGGTAACAAATTTAATAGAAATATGAAACAGATATTAACAGTAGATTTTAAAAAGAAAAATGAAGAATTGGTACATGGTGAGGAAATATTAGAAGAATCAGATGGTAATATAAATGAATTAAATATTCAATCTATAATGAAACATATAAATAAATATTTGAATGAAAAAGGTTTTAAAAGTCAAGACATAGATACAATAAAAAAAGAATTTATAAAGCAATCATTATTTAATAGATTTGTAAAGCAGACAGATGAAAATAATCATAATTGGGGAATATTGTTAAATGAAAAGGAAAAAAGGGCTAGAATTGCACCAATTTATGATTTAGATTGTTGTTGCGAGTCAGGTACATTAAGAAAAAAAGTAAGAACAACAAGTGATGGAAGCAAATATGATTTTGGAGCATTTTTTAGGGATTTTGGAGATAAAAAATGGTTTAATAAATATGTAGAAGAGGTAATAGAAGATTTTGATATAAACAAAGCAATACAGAATGCTAAAACAGAAACAGGAATAGAGATTCCTACTGAAATAAAAGAACATTATAAAAACTTTTTTGGTGAAAGATTTTATGAATTTAAAGGAGCATATCAAAAATTTTTAACAGAAGAAATCGATAAAGAAAAACAAAATGAAGTAAGATAATTGAAAAGTCAAGTAAAATGTGATATTATAATACATAGATTGAAATTGGAGGAAAGACAATGTACAGAACAAAAACATGTGGAGAATTAAACATAAATAATGTAGAAGAAACAGTAGAACTAGCAGGATGGATACAAAAAATAAGAGATTTAGGAGCAATGATATTCATTGATTTAAGAGACCAATTTGGAATAACACAAATAGTAATAAATGACGAAGAATTACAAAAACAAGCAAAAGATTTAACAACAGAGAGTTGTATTCACATATCAGGAAAAGTTGTGGAAAGAAGCAATAAAAATACAAAAATTCCAACAGGCGAAATAGAAGTAATTGCAAATGAAATAGAAGTATTAGGAAAATGCAAAAATGTACTTCCATTTGAAATAAACACAGACCAAGAAGTTAGAGAAGATTTAAGATTAGAATATAGATTTTTAGATTTAAGAAATGAAAAGTTACACAATAATATTTTACTACGTTCAAAAATCTTAAAAACATTAAGAGATAAAATGGATGAATTAGGATTTGCGGAAATTCAAACACCAATACTTGCAAATTCTTCACCAGAAGGTGCAAGGGACTATTTAGTACCAAGTAGATTAAATCCAGGAGAATTTTATGCATTACCACAAGCACCACAACAATTTAAACAATTATTGATGGTATCAGGATTTGATAAATACTTCCAAATTGCTCCATGCTTTAGAGACGAAGACCCTAGAGCAGACAGAGCTCCAGGAGAATTCTATCAATTAGATTTTGAAATGAGTTTTGCAACACAAGAGGATGTATTCAAAGTAATAGAAGAAGTTGTACCATATACTTTCAAAAAATTTACAACATGGAAAGTAGATGAAGGGCCATTTATAAAAATTCCATATAGAGAAGCCATGGAAAAATACGGAATTGATAAACCAGATTTAAGAAATCCATTAATAATACAAGATGTAACAAAATGCTTTGAAGACTCAGACTTTAAAGCATTTGAAGGAAAAACAATAAAAGCAATAATAGTTCCAAATGGAGCAGAACACGGAAGAAAATTCTTTGATAAAATGACAGAATATGCTACATCAGACGAAGTAGGAGCAAAAGGTCTTGCTTGGACAAAATATGAAGAATCAGGAGAAGTTACAGGAGGAATTGCAAAATTCATTACAGATGATATAAAAGAACAATTAGTAAATGAATTTGGAATGAGCAAGAACTCAAGTGTATTCTTTATAGCAGACGAATTTAAAACGGCACAAAAAATAGCAGGTTTAGTTAGAATTGAATTAGGAAAAAGACTAGATTTACTAGAAAAAGATGTTTACAGATTCTGCTACATAGTAGACTTCCCAATGTATGAATTATCAGACGAAGGAACAATAGATTTTAACCATAACCCATTCTCAATGCCACAAGGCGGAATGGAAGCATTAGAAACAAAAGACCCATTAGACATATTAGCATATCAATATGATTTAGTATGTAATGGATATGAAATGGCATCAGGAGCGGTAAGAAACCACAACCCAGAAATAATGGTAAAGGCTTTTGAAATTGCAGGATACAAAGAAGATGATGTTAAAAATAGATTTGGTGCATTATATAATGCATTCCAATATGGAACACCTCCACATGCAGGTGCAGCACCTGGCGTAGACAGAATGGTAATGCTTATTGAAGATTCTCAAAATATTAGAGAAGTTATTGCTTTCCCTAAAAATAAGAGAGCAAGAGATTTACTTATGAGAGCACCTTCAGTTGTTTCTGAACAACAATTAAAAGATGTTCATATTGAAGTGAAAAAATGATACAATATTAAAAGGTAGTACAAATAGTTGTATTATCTTTTATTCTATATTAGGAATGTTATGATATTTTTCTAAAAGTCCAGTTTTTTGCTGGACTTTTATTATAAGTATTGTTATAATAAAAAAGAAGAATAAATCAAGAAAGGAAGAAGAAAAAATGGAATATAGATATGAACCAGAAGGTGTATGTTCACAAGAAATGATAATAGAAGTAGATGGAGATACAATAAAAAAGGTAACAATACAAGGTGGATGTGCAGGAAACACAGTTGGAGTTTCAAGATTAATAGAAGGAATGAAAATTCAAGAAGCAATAAAAAGACTAAAAGGAATACAATGTGGATATAAAGGAACATCATGCCCTGATCAATTAGCAATAGCATTAGAAAAAATAGTAGAAAATAAAAAATAAAAAGTTACAAATTACATTCAATAATATGATTATTTGTGGAGCATTAAATTATAATAATAAAATATTTTGAAATCAATATAAAATAAAAGGGGAAAACAAATGAAAAGTAAAAAAATAAAAAGCATGATAATGGCAATAGTTTTTATAATAATTACAACAATAACATCACACAGTTTTGCAGATGTAGGAAGTTTTGAATCATATGATAGTGGAAGTTCATGGAGCAGTAGTAGTAGCGATTATGGAAGTTCATCTTGGAGCAGTAGTGATTATGATAGTCCATCATGGAGTAGTAGTGATTATGGAAGTTCAAGAAGTAGCTCAAATTATGGAAAAGGAAGTTCTTTTGAAGACTTTTTAAGTGTAATGATTACATTTGCAATATTAATAGCAATTTTGATTTATATTGCTAAAAAAAGCAAAAGAAATCCACCATATATGAGTAAACAACAAGGTATAAATACTCCAAATGTAACATTCTATGAAAATGAAGAAGATATAGAAAATAAAATAAAAGCAATAGATGCAAACTTTAACAGAGAAGAATTTTTAGCATGGTCAAAAGATGTATTTGTAAAATTACAAATGGCGTGGACAAAACGTGATTGGGAAGAAATAAGATTATACGAAACAAATGAATTATTTGAACAACACAAAACACAATTACAAGGATATATAAACAACGGAACAATAAATGTGATGGATAGAATTTGTGTAAATTATGCAAAACTAAACAAATTTTATCAAACATCAGATAAAGATATACTAAAAATTGCATTAAATTCATCGATGGTGGATTATATTAAAGATGAAAAAACAGGAAATGTTTTAAAGGGAAATACAGAAACGAGACTAACACATACATATATATTAACATTTGTTAGAAAAAGAGGTGTGCTAACACAAGCAGGAGGACCAAAAGTAGCATCTGCAAATTGTCCAAATTGCGGTGCACCAACAAAAGTAGCGTTAGCGGGAAAATGTGAATATTGTGGAAGTCTAATAAAAATAGAAGACCATGGATGGGTATTGTCTAATTTAGAAAGAATGTAGTAGGAGGAAAAAGATATGGGATTAATTAAATCAGCAGCAAGTGCTATAGGAAGCACAATGCATGACCAATGGAAAGAGGCAATAAGATGTGAAGATCTTGGAAATGAAATATTAATGATGAAAAAAACAACACCAACAGGAGTTATAACAAATAAAAGTACTATAATAGTTGCACCAGGACAATGTGCAATTATATATGATAATGGTAAAGTAATAGATGCAACTGCAGAAGAAGGAATATATGAATTTGACTCTTCTTCATCACCATCATTTTTTGCAGGACAATTTGGAGACGTTTTCAAAGAAATGTGGCAAAGATTTACATATGATGGAGCAACATCAAAACAACAAGCAGTATTTTTCTTTAACATTAAGGAAATTATGGATAATAAATTTGGAACACCTGCACCAATACCATTCCAAGATTGGTCACATGCAATTCCAAACCAAATGACAGGAGAAAAAATACCATTAAGAGTAGAAATAAAATGTTTTGGAAAATATACATTTAAAATATCAAACCCTGCATTATTTATGAGTGAAATTGCTGGAGTTGCGGATGTATATAAAAAAGAAGATGTTGTTGAACAAATTAGAACAGAAGTTATGGCAGTATTCCAAAATGTAACGAATGAATTAGGAAATTCAAAATATAAAGTACCAGTACTTGAAATGCCAAGTTACACAGATGAAATAAAGCAAATGATGGATGTTGCTGTATATGATGAAAATACAAAAAGACGTGGACTAACAATTACAGGATTTTCTGTAGAATCTGTTACTTTAACAGAAGAGAGTGAAAAGAAAATAGATGAATACGAATTAAGTGCAAATTCTTATATGCAACAAGGAAGACTTGTTGGAGCATATGCAGATGCAACACAAAAAGCAGCGGAGAATGCAAATGGTGCAGCAAATGGATTTATGGGAATAGGTATGATGAATATGGCATCAGGAAATGTTGTAGGTGGAGCCACAACAGGGCCTTGGGCAAATAATCCTCAACCGGTAACACAACAAAATCAACAAAATTCAACTCAACCAACAAATGCTCAAGCACAGGTAAATGGCGAAACAGAAGAAAAATGGGTATGTGAATGTGGAGTAGAAAATCCAGGAAAATTTAAATTTTGTGGAGCTTGTGGAAAGAAAAGACCAGAAAATAATTAAATGATATAAAAATAGCAGAATCAAGATTTTGTGGCAATTTGTATTGCACAAAAAATCTTGATTCTGTTTTTTAAGCCGATAAAATGAAGTCTTTATTGGCTAGTAAAAGTGCTTTTATCATTTCAATTTGCTTTTTAGAAAGATGTGTGTCATTATCAAGTGAATATAAGTTTTTCATTAATAAAGCAATATCTAAATCCTGGTTTTTTGTTAAATTTTCTGAATCAACATTTTCAGAGATTCCAAGTAAATAATCTAGAGATACATTAAAAATGGCTGCTATTTTAGAAGCGACATCGATTCTTGGTACTCGTTCGCCATTAATATATCTACAAATTGTTACATTTGTAGTACCAATTTTTTCTGCTAATTGAGTTTGAGTCATATTGCTTTCATCAAGTAAGACAGTTAACCTATAACTAAATTTTTCTGCATCAAATTTCATAGAATACCTCCATACCAACTATTATAGAACTATAACCAATAAGTTACATGGATAATTACCTAAAATATAAAAATAATAATTACATTAACCAAATGGTAACAAAAGTAAACAATAACAAAGATAAAAACAAAAAACAACAAACTAAAACTGATTATTAATAAAATCATAAAAATTTCTAAATTCATAGCCTTCAGATTTTAAATAAGAAATAGACTCTTTAAGTATATTATAAGTTTTATTTACATCTGCAGTATCATGCATCAAAATAATTAAAGTACCTTTATTTTTAGAAGTGTTTTTTAAATTATTTATTAATTGATAATCAGAATATTTTCTTTCAGAATCTTTATTTAAACAATTCCAATCAACATAAACATAATTTAAACTAGACAAAACCTTAAGAGCTTCTTTTTTTTGACTGGTATATATATGTGACATATAACCATTTGGAAATCTAAAAATATGTGAGCAATAATTATCAATACCAAGTGCTTTAGCAATTTCTGCATCTGTTGAAGTGATTTCGTTTTTAAAAGATTCCATATTTCTATACAAAATTTTATTATTATGATTATATCCATGGTTTGCAATATAGTGACCTTCTTTATACTCACGTTTTACTAATTCAGGATTTTCTTTAACATGTTTTCCAACAACAAAAAAAGTTGCTTTAACATTTTCTTCTTTTAGAACATCTAAAATTTTTGCAGTTGCCTTAGTTGTTGGACCGTCATCAAAAGTTAAATATGCCCTTTTTTCATCAGATTTTTCTATGTCATTTAAAGAAATTGTTACATCAATATTAAAAAAAGAATTTTTGGCAAATTCTATTGCGTAAGATGGGGAAATATGCAAAAAAAACGTGGAAATGGAAATTAACAATAAGAAAAATAAAACGATTCCACAATATAAATGCATTCTATTTTTTATAAATAAAACTTTCATACTTACCTCCATAATAATATATATGAAGGAAACAAAAAAATAACACATAAAATAATAAATCATGTGTTATTAAATATTATAAATTTAATTTATGGACATTGCTTGTTCTTTAGTTATATAACCATATTCAAGCATAGTTTTTAAAACATGATATTGACGTTTTTTTGCTAAAGTAGGATTTACTGTTGGAGCATATACAGATGGTGCATTTGGAACGCCTGCAAGCATTGAGGCTTCATCTAGGTTTAAATCTTTAGGAGCTTTTTTATAATAGCCATAACTTGCATCATAAATTCCATAATAACCATCACCAAAATATGCTGTATTTACATATATTTCAAAGATTTCTTTTTTGCTATAATTTTTTTCTATATCATATGCGGCAAAAATTTCACCAATTTTTCTTAACCAGGATTTATCTTGAGAAAATACGATATTTTTTGCAACTTGTTGTGTTATTGTACTTCCGCCTTCTTGTAGTTCTTTGTTTTTTACATTTGTGAATAGGGCTCGTCCTATGGCAATGAAGTCTACAGGTCCATGGTCGTAGAATCTGTGGTCCTCGACACTAATTACAGCGTTTCTATAATCTGCGGACATATCTTCAAATTTGACAAAGTTTTCTTTTCCTGTAATCTCGTCAATTCTTGTTATTAACGGTTTTTCTTTTAGTGCTTGGTTATAATATAATTTGCCGATTCCTAGAATTGCTAAGGAGAAAATTATTACTAATAATATTATTGTGAATAATAGTTTTTTTATAAATTTCATATAAAACACCATCCTTTGTATTTGCAACTACATTATATATAAAAAATGAAAGGATGTCAAAAAAATCTTGTAAAATAAAAATTATTGTGATAGAATACAAAACAATAAAATATAACTATATTTTATTTACTATTAATACCTAAATGAGGTGATATTTATGATAAAATTTACAAAAATGCATGGGCTAGGGAATGATTATGTTTATATTGATGCAATAGATCAAAAAATAGAAAACGAATCATCTCTAGCTAAATTTGTCAGCAACAGACATTTTGGAATAGGCTCAGACGGCTTAATTTTAATATGTAAAAGTGAAATTGCAGACTTTAAAATGAGAATGTTCAATTCTGATGGAAGTGAAGCAGAAATGTGTGGAAACGGAATAAGATGTGTAGGAAAATTTGTATATGACAAAGGCCTTACAAACAAAACAACAGTAAAGATTGAAACACTTGCTGGAATTAAAACATTAATATTAAATACAAAAGACGGAAAAGTTGAAACTGCACGAGTTAATATGGGAGAACCAATATTAGAAGCAGAAAAAATTCCTGTAATATCAACAGAAAAACCAGTAAAAAATCTTGAACTAGAAGCAGAAAACAAAAAATTCAAATTCACATGTGTATCAATGGGAAATCCACATGCCATTACAATAGTAGAAAACACAAAAGTATTTGATGTAGAAAAATATGGTAAAGTATTAGAAATTGACAAAGCATTTCCTAAAAAAGCAAATATAGAATTTGCACAAATCATAGACAGGCAGAACATCAATATGAGAGTTTGGGAAAGAGGAGCAGGAGAAACATTAGCATGTGGAACAGGAGCATGTGCTACAGCGGTTGCTTGCAATTTAAATGGTCTAACAGACAGAAAAGTGAATATAGAATTATTAGGTGGAACATTAAATATTGAATGGAATGAAACAGATAATCATGTATATATGACAGGACCTGCAGTAACAGTATTTGATGGAGAACTTTATGAGGAGGCAATTAGATGAGTTATATAAATGAAAATTTTTTAGAATTACAAGATAGTTATTTATTTTCTACAATTGCAAAAAAAGTAGCAAAATATACAGAAGAACATCCAGATAAAAAAATTATAAAATTAGGAATTGGTGATGTAACAAAGCCAATAGTTCCAGTATGTATAGAAGCAATGAAAAAGGCAGTAGAAGAAATGGGAACAGCACAAGGATTTAGAGGATACGGACCAGAACAAGGATATGAATTTTTAAGGGAAGAAATATCAAAAAAAGACTACAAAGCAAGAAACATAGACATATCAGTAAACGAAATATTTGTATCAGATGGTTCAAAATGTGACTGCGGAAATATAGTTGATATATTTGCACAAGACAACAAAGTTGCAATTACAGACCCGGTTTACCCAGTATATTTGGACACAAATGTAATGTCAGGAAGAAGCGGAAAATATAATAAAGAAAAAGAAACATACGACAAAATTGTATATTTACCAGTAACTGCAGAAAATGATTTTAAACCAGAATTACCAAAAGAAAGAGTTGATTTAATATATTTATGCTTCCCAAACAACCCAACTGGAACAGTATTAGATAAAAATGAACTAGAAAAATGGGTTAAATATGCAAGGGAAAATAAATCAATTATTTTATATGATGCTGCATATGAAGCATTTATAACAGAGGAAAATATACCACATAGCATTTATGAAATAGATGGAGCAAAAGAAGTTGCAATAGAATTTAAAAGCTATTCAAAAACTGCTGGATTTACAGGTGTTAGATGTGGATATGTTGTAATACCTGAAGAATTAAAAGGTTATACAAAAAATGGAGAAAAAATAAGTTTAAACAAATTATGGAATAGAAGGACTTGTACAAAATTTAATGGAACTCCGTATATTACTCAAAGAGCGGCACAAGCAATTTATACAGAAGAGGGTCAAAAACAAATAAGAGAAAATATTAATTATTATTTGGAAAATGCAAAAATTATTAGAGAGGGATTAGAAAAAGCTGGATTCAAAGTGTATGGAGGAGTTAATTCACCATATATTTGGCTTAAGATTCCAGAGGGTATGACTTCTTGGGAATTTTTTGATAAATTGTTGGATGAGGCAAATGTTGTTGGTACACCTGGAAGCGGTTTTGGCCCACATGGTGAGGGCTATTTTAGACTTACTGCTTTTAATACTAAGGAAAATACCGTTGAAGCAATTGAGAGAATTAAAAATTTGTTTTTGCAATAGGTGGATATTAGGAAAGTTATATTTTTAGTGTATGATATAATGCAAATAGTTGAGATGAAAATTGAATTCTATCTCAACTTTATTTTATTTTTCAAATAGAAATACAAACAAAAATTTGTATAAAACTATTGACTTTTTCAATTTTAATTTATATAATAAGCAAAGAAAATGAGAGAAAAAATATCAAGAAAGTAGGGAGAAAAATGAAAGAACAATTTTTAGAATTATTAAAACAAGTCAAAAGAGAAGGAATAAATGAACTAATAGAATTTATAGAAAAAACAGACTTTTTTACTGCACCAGCAAGTACAAGATTTCATGGAAACTACGAAGGTGGTTTAGTAGAACATAGTATGAAGGTATATGAAATATTAAAACATAAAGTAGAAACAAACATGGAACCACTAAATGTAAATCCAGAAACATTAATATTAGTACCATTATTACACGATTTATGCAAAGCAAACTTTTATAAAATAGACTATAGAAATGCAAAAAATGCACTAGGTGTATGGGAAAAAGTACCATACTATACAGTAGATGACACAATACCATATGGACATGGGGAAAAATCAGTAATGATGATTACAGAATATATGAAATTAACACCAGAAGAGAAATACTCAATCCGTTGGCATATGGGGTATACAGAACCAAAAGAACTATACAATACAATAGGAGCGGCGTACAAAAAATATCCATTGGCACTATTAATGCACGAAGCAGACTTAGAGGCAACTTATTTTTATGATATATAATGTTCCAAAAGGACAAAAAGACAAACGCAAATGATAGGAGAGAAAAATTATGTTAGCATATATAAAAGGAATACTAGAAATGAAAATGACAGGATACATAGTAATAGATGTAGGTGGACTAGGTTACAAAGTATTCATGTCAGAATCAGGAATAGAAAAATTAGGTAACATAGGAGAACAAGTAAAAGTACACACATATTACAAAGTAAGAGAAGATGATATTAGCATATTTGGATTTAATAGTTTAGAAGAATTAAGAATGTTCGAATTATTAATATCAGTAAGTGGAATAGGAGCAAAAACTGCAGTAGCAATGCTTGATGTATGTGAGCCAACAGAATTTGCACTTGCAATAATATCGGAAGATGTAAAAACATTAACACAAATACCAGGAATAGGTGCAAAATCGGCACAAAGAATAATTCTAGAATTAAAAGATAAAATGAAAAAAGAACAACAAATCCAAGAACTAACAAAAGCATCAAAAGGACAAAATTTAGTAAAAACAAAACTAGAAGAAAGAATAGAAAACGAAGAAAAAATACAAGAAGCAATGGCTGCTTTACAAGTTTTAGGATATAATAAACGTGAAATTGAAAAAGCATTTGATAAATTAGCAAAAGAAGATATGTCAACAGAAGAATTAATTAGAAAAGGGCTAACAATACTTGGAAAATAAAAATAGGGATTGGGGGACGGGTCTTTAATCCCTAAAATATTAAAAAAATTTTCGGGATTAAAGACCCGTCCCCCAATCCCGAAATTTAGGAGAAAAATGATGAACAGTAATGAACCACTAGCGTATAGAATGAGACCCAAAACACTAGACGAATACGTAGGGCAAGAGCATGTGTTGGGCAAAGACAAAATATTATATAGAACAATAAAAGCAGATAGACTATCTAGTATCATATTATTTGGACCTCCAGGATGTGGAAAAACATCACTTGCAAAAGTAATAAGTGAGACAACAAAATATAAATTTTATAAAATAAATGCAGTAACTGCTGGAGTATCAGACATAAAAAAAGTAATTGAAGAAACAAAAAATTTTATGATAAACCCAACAGGAAAAAGCATACTATTTATAGACGAGATTCATAGATTTAATAAATTGCAACAAGATGCTTTACTTCCATATGTAGAAAATGGACTTATAATTTTAATTGGAGCAACAACAGAAAATCCATATTTTGAAGTAAATAAGGCTTTAATCTCAAGGTCAATGGTTATAAAACTAGAACCATTAACAGAAGAAAATATTTATACAATTTTAAAAAATTCATTAACAAGAGAAGATGGCCTAAAACAGTATAGTATAAAAGTTGAAGATGATACTTTAAGAAAACTGGCAGCAATATCAAATGGAGATGTACGAACGGCTTTAAATGGATTAGAAATAGCAGTTCTTACAACAAATATGGAAGCAGATGGATATATTCATATAACAGACGATGTTATCAAAAATTGTGTTCAAAGTAGAAAAGCAGTTTTTGATAAAAAAGGTGACACACACTATGATAATATAAGTGCATTTATAAAATCTATGAGAGGTTCAGACCCTGATGCAACAGTGTTTTATTTGGCGAGGGCTTTAAATGGCGGAGAAGACCCAATGTTTTTGGCAAGAAGAATTGTAATTGCTGCATCAGAAGATGTTGGTATGGCAAATCCAAATGCATTGGTTGTAGCAAATGCAGCAATGCAAGCGGTACACATGGTTGGAATGCCAGAGGCAAGAATATTACTTTCAGAAGCGGCAGTATATGTAGCAACATCAAAAAAATCTAATGCTTCATATTTGGCTATAAACAAGGCTTTAGAAGATGTATCAACAAAAGATACAGGGACAATTCCTATGCATATTAGAAATGCACCAATAAAAGAAATGGAAAAACTAGGATATCATGAGGGATATTTATATCCACATGATTTCCCTGGTCATTGGGTAGAACAACAATATTTACCAGATAAAATGTTGGGAACAAAATATTATATAAAAGACGAAAATATTCCAGAATAAAAAAGAAAAAATTGGGAAACCTACTTAAAAAGAAAAGTAGGTTTTTTTATGCTTCAAAAAAATAAAGAACAATTAAAAAAATATTCTAAATTATCATTAATAGGATTTATTGCAGGAATGATAAGTGGATTTTTTTCAACAGGAGGTGGATTAATACTTGTACCAGCTTTTTTGTATTTATTAGAAATAGATTCTCAAAAAGCAAGAGGAACATCAGTATTTTGCATACTTCCAATGGTTTTAACAAGTAGTATATTTTATTATAAAGGAAACTTTATAAATTGGAATATAGCAATATTATGTGGGATAGGTGGAGCAATAGGAGGATATATTGGTGCCAAACTATTAAAAAAATTACCGGAAAAATATTTTAAAATAGCATTCACAATATTTTTGTTTTATGTATCTATAAAAATGATAATTTAGTGAAAAAAATATATTAGTCGTAAAATAAAAATAAGATTTCGTGAAAAAAATGTAAAAAAGTATAAGAATTATAGTATGATAAAAAAAAGAATATAATAAAAGAAGGTGAGAACAAAATAAAAATGAATAAAAAAATACACGAAAATATGTGGAAAACAAATAATAAACAATATCTTTTTGAATTACAAAAGTTTTTGGATTTAGCGGATAATATAAAGGACGAAAAATTAAGAAAAAATATAATATCGCAAATGTTAAAATGTGATAAGTGTTTAACAAAAATTGCGGAAGAAGAATTGAAAAATAAGGAAAGATAAAAAAGTGGTGAATAATGAGAGCAATAATTATAGGCTTAGTTTCAGGAATAGTAAGTGGAACTGGTATGGGCGGCGGAACAATTTTGATTTTTTTATTAACAAATATTTGTGGATTAGAACAGCACATAGCACAAGCAACAAATTTAATATTTTTTATTCCAACATCAATTGCTGCAATAATTGTAAATATAAAAAACAAAAATATACGATTAAGAGTTGCAATAATAATTTCATTATTTGGAATCTTGGGAGCAATTGTAGGAGCAAATTTATCAATTCATACAGATGTAAAAAAATTAAGAAAAATGTTTGGAATATTTTTGTTAATTATTGCTATACATGAAATATATACCATTTATAAAGAGCATAAAAAAAGTAAAAAAGGACAGAATAAAAAATGAAAAAATTAAATAAAATTTTATGGATTAAATTTTATTTAGTGAAAGAGGCAAAAGAAAAGTTTGAAGATAATTATGAAATGTAATATATTAATCAAATTTTGTACATTGAAAGGAAGGTAAGTAAATATGAAATTTACAAAGGGATTAGTAGTAGGAGGATTATTAGCAACAGGTTTGTTAATGATGTATAACGATACAGATTTATTGAATAAAAATAAAATGATGAAAAAGGGAAAAAAATTTGTCAAGAAAATGGGAATAATATAAAAATTTAATTTTAAAATGCTATATATGAAATTTTGAAAAAATTCATACATAGCATTTTTTTTTATTAGGACAATATTATTTATCGCAACATTCTTTAGAATCTTCACAATTTCTATCATCACAATGACCATCGTTTTTGCCTATAAAGCAATCACATTTATCATGTTTATCACCTTTTAAGCATTTGCCTTCGTGATGACATTTTGCACAAATTTTTATTTTCTTTGTAGCATTTGCCCAAATTTGGATAGCATAGTGTCTATCTGGACAAAGAGGGCCAAATACGAATTCTCCTTCTTTGTCTGTAAATGTGTGACCTATTGGTTTTCTTATTTCTTTACCACAGTCATAAGCAACTTCTGTTAATTTTACAACTGCGTCACAAATAGGTTCTTTGAAACAGTCTCTGATAACTCCGTATATAACATCTCTATTATCTTCTGGTAAGCTTATATCTAAGTCAAATTGCTTGCCACCTGATATAACACCATCAACATCTAATATTGGACATCCAGGTCTTTTTTCTTCCATTTCCATAAAAATTACATCCTTTCAAATAATATTTTTTTCAAACATAATGTCTGTTTAATATATAATATGAAAAACTTTAAAAAAAGATAAAGAATATTATACAATTTTGTTGAAATAAAAAATTTTATGCTATATAATTAATATGTACTAAAAGAAAAGGAGATAGGAGTATGAAAAATAAGAATAAAGATAAAAATAAAAGTAATTCTTTAAGAAAGGTAATAAAGGGACTATTAGCGGCTTTGGGACTTTCATCAATATTGAATATTGGTGAGGGTGTTGCATTATTAAATTCTGGAAAAGATGGTGTAGAAAAATCAAAAAATGAAATAACAGTAGATGTAGGAGAAGCAGAAAAAGACATAAAAATTAAAAATCTTGGAGATAGAGAAGTTTTTATTGAAGGTATAAAAGTAAGTAATGAAAAATTAGAAGAAATAAATGATACAACATTAGAAGATACTGTTGTACAAGAAGTTGAAAGTAAAAAAACACCAAATGAAGTTTTGGATTATCTAAAAGATATTTATATCCAAGAATATAATAATGAGTACAAAACAAATTTTGACAGAAGCAGTGTTAGTGAAATTTATAGAACTAGAGAAGATAATGGATTTTTTTTAGTTAAAGACAGAGATCAAAACGGAAACGAGATAATACGATATAAAAATGAATATGATTCAAAAGAGGATAAAGTAGATATTAGTGGAGGACTAATAAAGGTAGTAGTAACAGATGAAAATTCAAAAATAATTCAAGAAGTCTTAAATGATGGAAATAATAATTATACGGGAATTGCAAACTATGATAATAAAGCATTAGAAAAAGTAGAAAAAATAATGGATACTGGAATTACATGGAAAGATAGTATGGATAATCAACAAACAGATTCAAAAATAAAACGTGGTTATAAACGAAATTTTATAAAATCAATTGTTGAGTATAAAGAAAATCAAATAGAAGAGATAAAGACGGAAAATTTAGGGAAAGAAAAATAAAATTTTGCATTTTTTAATAAAAAGTTGTATAATATAAGTATAGTAACTGTAGAAACAGATTAAAGGCTATAAATATGGCCAGATAAGGAGAAAAATATGAATACAACACGGAGAAGACAAATCAGAGATTGGAGGATAAAAAAGATTATTTTATATATTATTAGCTTGATAATTATTGTTATTGGAACAATCTTAATTGCAAAAGGCATTTTTTCAGATCCATTAAAAAAACCATGGCAGTTTATCACAGGATTTATAATATGTGTATCTGGAATTTTTTCAATGATAGATACATATCATTGGAAATATAAAAAATATTTTTCCAAAAAAATGAAAAAAGCTCGTTAATACGGGCTTTTTCCTTTTGGAATTATTGATATTTTTATAAATTAAAACATCACAATAGAAACTCAAATAAAACAAAATGAATAAATTTCCACTCTTTGGCAAACAATAAAAACAAAAAATGTTTGCAAGGAGTGGAATTTTTTTGAAAGAAAACCAAAAACTAAAAATAACAGGGACAATGCTAGAAAAAAGTCAACTAGAAAAACACCTAGAAAAAATTGCATCAAGCCATAACACAACATCAAAATCACAAAAAGACACATATCCTGTGCCACAACTAATAGAAAATTTTAAAACAATAGAAGAAGTCTACAACATATTAAACGAACATCTAAAATTAGGAATAAACATACACCCTGCAGGAGAATGGCTGTTAGACAATTTTTATATAATAGAAGAAACAGTAAAACAAATTCAAAAAGAACTACCTTTAAATAAGTACATGAATTTTGTAGGAATATCAAATGGGGAATACAAAGGATTTGCACGAATATATGTCTTAGCATCAGAAATAGTTGCATACACAGATAACAAAATAGAGAGAGAAAATTTAGAAGATTATCTAATAAGTTATCAAAGAAAAAAGACATTAAGTATGGACGAAATCTGGAATATAGGAATCTTTTTGCAAATTGCAATTATAGAAAATATCACAGATATATGTGCACAAATATATAGCAGTCAAATTCAAAAATATAGAGCAGAAAATATCGCAGAAAGGCTAGTTGAAAATAAGGATAAATCACAAACAAAATTTAAAACTACTAAAATAGAAAAAGATTTTTTTCAAGATATGAGATATCCGTTTATTGAATATATGTCATACATTTTAAAAAGATATGGCAAAAAGGCAAATGCATATTTAAATGTACTTGAAGAAGTTGTTGAAAAACTTGGGACAACTGTATCTGATGTTATAAAAAAGGAACATTTTGAAATTGCAACTCAAAAAGTTTTAATGGGTAACAGTATTACAAGTATTAAAGAAATTCAAAGAATTAATTTCTTGGATATATTTGAAAAAATAAATGGTGTAGAAGAAATATTAAAAAAAGATCCAGCAAATGTGTATGAAAAAATGGACTATAAAACAAAAGAGTATTACAGGGGGAAGATAAAGGAAATAAGTAAAAAGACGAAGATTTCTGAAATTTATATAGCAAGAAAAATGCTGGAACTGGCACAAGAAAATTTGCAAGAAACAACAAAGAAAACCCATATTGGATATTACCTAATAGACAATGGAATAAATGAATTATACGAAAAATTAGAATACACAAATAGAAAAGAAAAAACACCACAAGCAAAAACAAAAATATATATAACATCAATAGGAGTTTTAACAATAATATTATCAGCAATTTTAAGTTACATTTTAAATTTAAAAATAAAAAATACAGGACTTGCGGTTATAAGTTTTATACTATTTTTAATACCATCAAGTGAAGTAATTATACAAATAATACAAACAATTTTAAGCAAAACAGTAAAGCCTAAACTAATACCAAAAATGGACTTTTCAAATGGTATAGATGAAGATAGCACAACAATGGTAGTAATTCCGACAATTGTAAAAAACAAAGAAAAAGTAGTCGAAATGTTTAAAAACTTAGAGGTTTATTATTTAGCAAATAAATCTCCAAATTTATATTTTACATTGCTAGGTGATTGTTCAGAAAGTAATATGCAAGAAGAAAAATTCGATATAGAGGTAATTCAAGAGGGATTAAATCAAGTTGAAAGATTAAATAAAAAATATCAAAATCAATATTTTCCAATATTTAATTTTATATATAGAAAAAGAGAATGGAATGAAAAAGAAGGCTCTTATTTAGGATGGGAACGAAAAAGAGGAATGCTAAATCAGTTAAATCAATATATTTTACAAGGAAAAAATCCATTTAGAATTAATACTATACAAAACCAAATAGAAAATCAAGATATAGAAAAAAACAAAGATAATGAGTATCAAAATACTGGAAATGAAATAATTAAAGAGAAATTAAAAAATATAAAATATATAATCACATTAGATGCAGACACAGATTTGGTTTTAAATACGGCATCAGAATTAGTTGGAGCAATGGCACACATATTAAACAGACCTAAAATAGATGAGCAAAAAAACATAGTAATAGACGGATATGGAATAATGCAACCACGAGTTGGAATTAATTTGGACATAAGTTATAAAACACTATTTACAAAAATATTTGCAGGAGCAGGAGGAATAGACAGTTACACAAATGCGATATCAGACATATATCAAGATAACTTCAAAGAGGGAATTTTTACAGGAAAAGGAATATATGACTTAAGGGTATTTGCAAAGGTAATGGAAAATGCAATTCCTGAAAACACAGTATTAAGCCATGATTTACTCGAAGGAAGTTATTTAAGATGTGGACTGGTTTCTGATATCATGCTAATGGATGGATACCCAACAAAATATATGAGTTTTATGAATAGACTTTCAAGATGGATTAGAGGAGACTGGCAAATAACAAAATGGCTAAGCAAAAAAAGTCCTTTAAATATGCTCTCAAAATATAAAATTTTTGATAATTTAAGAAGAAGTTTATTTGAAATCTCAATTATATTTGCTTTAATGTATATAAATATAATTGGAAAAGCTTTCAATTTAGATGTTTTTGCATTTAATTTTATAATAATTTTAATTTCAATAATTCCGTTTATTTTGGAATTAATTAATTATCTATTTGGAAAAAGAGAAGGAGAAGAAAAACAAAAAACATTTACACCTAAAATATCAGGGTTAAAAGGAATTTTTGCACGAACAATAATTACACTAGGATGTATGCCATACAAAGCATACACATCTTTAAAATCAATCGCAAAAACAATGTATAGAGTAAAAGTAACACATAAAAATTTGCTTGAATGGACAACATCAGAAGAAGCAGAAAAAATGGCAAAAACAGATATAATCTCATACTACAAAAATATGGCAATTAACATTATAACAGGAATTGTAGCATTTATAATTTATGGAAATAGTAATAATATATTGGCATTAATGCTTGGATTATTATGGATTTTGACTCCAGCAATTATGTATTGCATAAGTAAAGAAAAAACAGAAAAAAAGGCAGTAGAATTATTAACACAGAAAGAGCAAGATTATGTTTTAGAAATTGGTAAAAAAACGTGGGGATTTTTTGAAAAGTACTTAAGACAAGAAGATAATTTTTTGATTCCAGACAATTATCAAGAAGATAGAAAAAATAAAGTGGTAAGAAGGACATCATCTACAAATATTGGATTATCGATGATGGCGGTTATATCTGCAAATGATTTAGGTTTTATAAATAATGATAAAACAATAGAATTGCTAAAAAATATTTTAAATACAGTAAATGAACTTCAAAAATGGAATGGACATTTATATAATTGGTATAACACAGAAACAAAAGAACCATTATTTCCTAGATATGTTTCAACAGTAGATAGTGGTAACTTTGTAGGATATTTGTATGTTATAAAAATTTGGTTAGAAAGTCAAAATAAATGCGATGAAAGTCAAATAAAACATCAAGTAAAATGCGATAACAATCAAAATAAAAGCGACATGGATTTGATTTTTCAATTACTAAAAATAGTAAACAAATTAATAGAAAACACAGATTTTTCGCATCTATACAAAAAAGAACAAAGAATATTTTCAATAGGATTCAATGTAGAAGAAAACAAACTAACAAACTCATATTATGACCTATTAGCTTCAGAAGCAAGACAAGCGAGTTTGATAGCAATAGCAAAAAAAGATGTACCGGCAAAACATTGGAATTCATTAAGTAGAACACTAACTACACTTGGAAAATATAAAGGGCTTGTATCATGGTCAGGAACATCATTTGAATATTTAATGCCAAATATCAATATACCAAAATACAAAGGAAGTTTATTAGACGAATCTTGCAAATTTATGATTATGAGCCAGATGGAATATGCAAAAAAATTGCAAATACCATGGGGAATATCAGAGGCGGCGTTTAACTTAAAAGATTTGCATTCAAACTATCAATATAAAGCATTTGGAATACCATGGCTAGGGCTAAAAAGAGGACTTGCAGATGAAATGGTTGTGGCTCCATATGGAAGCATATTAGCAATAACAGATTACCCAAAAGAAGTATATCAAAATTTAAAAAGACTTGAAGAATATGGAATGTACAACAAATACGGATTTTACGAATCAATTGATTTTACACCAGAAAGATTAAAAAAAGGAAGTAAATCGGCAACAGTAAAAACATATATGGCACATCATCAAGGACTGATTTTGCTTTCAATAAACAATTTATTTAATAACAACATCTTGCAAAAAAGATTTATGCAAAATCCAGAAATAAATGCAATAAGCATTTTGCTACAAGAAACAATGCCAGAAACAGCAATAATAACAAAAGAAAACAAAGAAAAGGTTGAAAAATTAAAATATGTTGATTATGAAGATTACATCCAAGACACTTACAAAAAAATAGATGAGAGATTAATACGCGGAAATGTCATAGCAAACGAAGATTATTTGATAGCAATGAACCAAAAAGGAGAAGGGGCAAGTAAATATAAAAATATATTGATAAACAGATTTAAAAGCACAGATGATTATCCACAAGGGATATTTTTTGATATAAAAAATATAAAATCAAAGAAAATATGGAGTTCAAAATATATACCAAACAATGGCAAATATCAAATTAGTTTTATGCCAGACAAAATGGAACAAGAATTAATAAATGACAATATAAAAACAAAAATTGAAACAATAATAGCACCAGACGAGCCAGTGGAAATAAGAAAACTAACATTAGAAAATTTAGGAAATGAAGACGAAATACTAGAAATAACATCACATTTTGAACCAGTATTATCACCAAAAGAGCAAGATTATGCACATCCTGCATTTAATAATTTATTTTTAATATTTGATTTTGACAATGAAACAAATAGTATAATTGTAAAAAGAAGAACAAGATATGAACATGAGAAAGAAGTATATATGGCAGTAAATTTATCCACAAATAGTGAAATAATTGGGGATTTAGAGTACGAAATAGATGAAGAAAAGTTTACAGGCAGAGGGAATATAGGAATTCCTCAAATGGTTAGAAATTCAAGCCCATTCTCTAAAAAAATAGGACTTGTAACAGAACCTGTTGTTGCATTAAAAAGAGCGATGAAAGTTAAAAAACAAGAAAAATCAACTGTTAATTTAATTATTGCAGTAGGTGAAACAAAAGAAAAGGTAATTGAAAATATTAAAAAATATACGGTTGAAGAAAATATCAAAAAAGCATTTGAATTATCAAAGGCAAAAAATGAAGCACAAACAAGATATTTAAGAATAAAGGGTTCACAAATAAGAGATTATCAAAAAATGTTATCATATATAATTTTCAATAATCCATCTAAAAAATTAAACTTAGAAAAATTGCCAAAACAAAAATATAGTCAAAGTGAACTTTGGAAATATGGAATTTCAGGTGATTTGCCAATAATACTTGTAAAAATAAAAGATAGTAATGACACATATGTTGTAAAAGAAGTTTTAAAAGCATATGAATTTATGAGAACAAAGGGATTTGAAACAGAATTAGTAATAATAGATGAAGAAAAATATAGTTACGAAAATTATGTTATGGAAGATATAGAAGAAGCGGTTTTGAACAGTCAGTTATCATATTTAAAAAATATTAGAGGCGGAATTTTTGAGTTAAACAAAAATGAAATAAGCAAAGAAGATATGAATTTATTGCAATTTATTGCAGGAATAATAATAGATAGCAAAAAAGGTGGAATAAGTCACTCATTAAAAGATATTGAAGAAGAATATTTGGAAAAATATAAAAAGATTCCAAATGAGCCAGAAAATATAATTATAGAACCAGAAAATCAAGAAAATATAGATATTTTACAAAACACAGAAAACTTGAAATATTATAATGAATATGGAGCATTTTCGGCAGATGGAAAAGAATATCTGATAAAAGCAAATAAAGATAATCGACTTCCAACAGTATGGTCACACATTATGGCAAATAAGAAATTTGGAACATTGGTCACACAAAGTATGGGTGGATATACTTGGTATAAAAACAGCAGACTAAACAGAATAACAGCCTGGGAAAATCAACCTAATTTTGATATTCCATCAGAAATAATATATCTAAAAGACCAAGAAACGAAAAAGGTTTGGTCACTTGGACTAAACCCTATGCCAGATAATAAAAACTACAATGTAGTTTACGGATTTGGTTACACTAAATTTATTCATAAAAGTGATGGAATAGAACAGGAATTAGAAGTTTTTGTCCCAAAAGAAGATAGTGTGAAAATACAAATTTTGAAATTAAAAAATATGAATTTGAACAGAAAAAAATTGAAAATTGTATATTATATGAAACCTGTTTTAGGTGAAGATGAACTTAAATCAAATGGATATATCGATTTTAAATATGATAAAAATAACAATATAATTTGTGCACAAAATTTATATAATTCAGAATTTAAAAATGACGTAATATATGTATCAAATAGTGAAAAAATGCAAAGTTATACAGGTGATAAAAACTTCTTTTTCGGAAATGGAAATATATCAAATCCAGATGGCCTAAAAAAATCAAGTTTAAATAATGAAAACAGTTTAGGCAAAAAACCATGTATAGCATATGAAATAGAAGTAGAATTAGACAGTTTATCAGAAAAAGAAATTGTATTTTTGCTAGGAGCAGAAGATGCAGTAATAGACAGCAAAAACATTGCTTACAAATATAGCAAAATTCAAAATTGCAAACAAGAACTTGAAAATGTAAAAAGTTATTGGAGAGATATTTTAGGAAGACTCCAAGTTTACACACCACTAGAATCTATGAACATCATTTTAAATGGATGGGATATTTATCAAACACTACAAAGTAGGTTATTAAGTAGAACAGGATATTATCAATCAGGTGGTGCATACGGTTTTAGAGACCAATTACAAGATACACTAGCATTAAAATATATTGACCCACAAATTTTGAAAAATCAAATTTTAAAGCATAGTAAACAGCAATTTTTAGAAGGTGATGTTGAACATTGGTGGCATGAAGAAACAGGAAGAGGAATAAGAACTAAATTTTCAGATGACTTGTTATGGTTTGTATATTTGACTGCTGAATATATAGAATTTACAGGAGATTATTCAATATTAGAAGAGCAAACACCATATTTAATTGGAAAAGAATTAGAAGAAAATGAAGATGAAAGATATGACAAATTTGAGAGTGCTAAAGAAACAGGAAGTATTTATGAACACTGTATTAAAGCGATTGAAAGAAGTTTGAATTTTGGCGAAAATGGTTTGCCTAAAATTGGTAGTGGTGATTGGAATGATGGCTTTAGTAATGTTGGACCTAAAGGAAAAGGTGAGAGTGTTTGGCTTGGATTTTTCTTGTATAATGTACTAGATAGATTTACTAAAATTATGGAAAATGCACCAAACAAGGATGGACTTGAAGAAGAACAAAAAGATGAAAATAATAATTTAAAAGAAGAAAACATCGAAAGCAAAATAGAAAAATACAAAACAATAATGCAACAATTAAAGAAATCATTAAACACAAACGGATGGGACGGAAGATGGTTCAAAAGAGCATTTATGGATGATGGAAACACATTAGGAAGTATGGAAAATGACGAATGTAGAATAGATAGTATTGCACAAAGTTGGAGTACAATATCAAACGCAGGGGACAATGACAAAAAATATATATCAATGGAAAGCTTAGAGAATCACTTAATAGACAGAGAAAATGGAATAATCAAATTACTAGACCCACCATTTGAAAAAGGAAAACTAAATCCAGGATATATAAAATCATATTTACCAGGAGTTAGAGAAAATGGGGGACAATATACACATGCAGCAGTATGGTTAATAATAGCAGAATCAATGTTAGGGTTTGGGGACAAAGCAACAGAATTATACAGAATGATAAATCCAATAGAACATGCACGAACAAAAGAAAGTTGTAAAAAATATAAAGTAGAACCATATGTAATACCAGCAGATATTTATGGAGCAGGTAACTTAGCAGGTAGAGGTGGATGGACTTGGTACACAGGTTCTGCAAGTTGGTATTATAAAACAGGAATTGAAAATATTTTGGGGTTAAAAATAGAAAATGGATTTGTTAGAATCGAACCATGTATTACATCCTTTTGGAAAGAGTATAACATCAAATATAAGTGGAAAAATGCTTTTTATAATATTGTTGTTAAAAATCCAAATGGCAAAAATACTGGTGTTGAAAAAGTTACAGTTAATGGAGTTGAATTGGGAGAAACAAAAGAAATCAGGCTTGAAGATAATGGAGTTTTTAATGTTGAAGTTTTAATGTAAGACAAGTGGGACAGTCAAATTTGTCTCACTTTTTGTTGAAAAAATATAACTAAATGGAAAATACTGCAAATGAAAAATCCGGATATGTGTAAAATTAAGGCTTGAAAAATCAAGGATATGTGTAAAATAAAGGTTGAAAAAATTAAGGATATGTGATAAAATTATAAAAGAAGCATATAAATAAGAAAAAAGAACGGTTTTATGATTGAATTTGTATCTTATAGAAAGGATGCGAGGACTATGAAAAGAAAAATATATAATGAACTATTAAAATGGAAGAAAGAAAATAACGGAGAAGTGGCGCTTTTAATAGATGGAGCAAGGCGAATAGGAAAGAGTTATATTGTAGAACAATTTGCAAAAGAAAATTACAAATCATATATATTAATAGACTTTAACAAAGTTGGGGAAGATGTAAAGGAATTATTCAACAACTATTTGGATAATCTAGATATGTTTTTTATGTATTTATCAAGTTATTATAAAACAGAACTATATGAACGAGAAACACTAATAATTTTTGATGAAGTTCAACTATTTCCAAGAGCCAGAAGTGCTATAAAATATCTTGTAGCAGATGGAAAATATGATTATATAGAAACGGGCTCTTTAATATCAATAAAAAAGAATGTTGAAAACATATTAATTCCATCAGAAGAAAGACATCTTAATATGTATCCTATGGATTTTGAAGAATTTTTATGGGCAAATGATAATACCACATTAATGCCATTAATACAAAAATGTTTTGAAGAAAAAAAGCCAATGGGGCAATTAATGCATAGAAAAGCAATGGATTATTTTAAACAATATCTAATTGTAGGTGGAATGCCGCAAGCAGTAGAAAAATATGTAAAAACAAAAAACTTTAAGGAAGTGGACTTAATTAAAAGAGACATTTTAAATTTATATCAAGACGATATAATAAAATATGGTGGAGAGGACTCGGCCAAAGTTCAAAGTATATTTGAAGAAATTCCATCACAACTTCAAAAACACGAAAAAAGATTTACATTTAATGCACTTCAAAAAGAAGCAAGATATAGAGACTACAAAGATGCTTTTTTTTGGCTACAAGAATCAATGATTGTAAATAATGCATTTAATACAACTGAACCTAATATAGGTTTAAGATTAAACAGAGAATCAAGTGCATTAAAATGTTATATGGGAGATACTGGTTTATTAATTTCATTGGCATTTGATGAAAAAGGATTAGTTGATGAAGAAATATATCAAAAAATACTTTTTAATAAATTAGCATTTAACGAGGGAATGATTATGGAAAATATTGTTGCTCAAATGTTGGTGACATCTGGTAAAAAATTATATTTCTATTTTAATTATGATAAAGAAAATGCGGAAAATAATATGGAAATAGATTTTTTAATAGCTAAAAATAAGATAACATCAAGACACAATGTTTCACCAATTGAAGTGAAATCAGGTAAAAATTATACATTTTCATCTTTAAATAAATTTAAGAAAAAGTATAAAGAATATTTGCATACAAGTTATGTGTTGCATATTGATGATTTAAAAGTAGAAGATGATGTAATATTTTTGCCAGTTTATATGACAGGATTACTATAAATTAACAAATGGGGCAGTCAAATTTGCCTCACTTTTTATTACAAAAATATGAGTAGAAATATCTACAATACTTAGCAAAAAGGGAAAAATTTTTTCATCATAGGTAGAAATTCATATAAATGTATGGTATAATAAGAAAAATATTAAAAATAATCTCCTTTAGGAGTTGACATATATAACAAGCAAACAAACCAATAAATATTGAAAGGAGAAAATAATTTATGATGAGTTCTCACAAAATTGTAAATTAAAATACAAATCTCTTGTAGTATCTTTTTCTTCATTAGCTTTTTGTTTGATAATATACATACTTAAGAATATAATTTCTAGTTTATTGAATATGTATAAAATATTGAAAAAATTTAAAAAAACTAATTAACTCCCAATAAAGCATCTAGAAAATTCTAGATGCTTTATTATAATTATGAGCTATAATAAACTAAAGATTTCGATGTGATTCTTAAATCTTAATTACCTTTTATAAGGTTTAATTTCGTCAGTAATTCCAAGCAAATAATCAATAGAAGTGTTATAAAATTTTGCCAATTGAATCAAAATTTTAGTTGGAATATCATTAGTACCAACTTCATACTTAGAGTAACCTGTTTGGGACATATTCAAAAATTTGGCAACTTCAATCTGTGACAAGTCTCTATCTTCTCTTAAATCTCGAATTCTTTTATACATAATACCACCTCATGTATATTTTAAAATAACCTATTTTAGTAAATAAAAATTTTAAAAATTTTATTGACAAATAAGTGTATAAGGTGCTAAAATAAGTAACATAATAATAAAAACACATTGCGTTAGAACAATACAAAGCAATTAGAAGTCACTAAAAGAGAAAAAGGGTCACCGGCTGAAAACCCTTTAAGGTCAACCTAAATTGTGAAACACATTGGAGCAATTTTTATAAAGTGGAAAATATTTGCAAAGCAAATACTTTCAAGCTGGGTGGTACCGCGGAATTATTTCGTCCCTGCATTATGCAGTGGACG